>Ga0209542_10001490_pt1 | contig 54820 bp, 67 predicted proteins | sample RifCSPhighO2_01_FD_184028 | JGI IMG/M metagenome (GOLD analysis project Ga0209542, IMG submission 184028) | Soil microbial communities from Rifle, Colorado - Rifle CSP2_plank highO2_0.1 (SPAdes) (version 2) | ecosystem: Environmental > Terrestrial > Deep subsurface > Rock core/Sediment ... | reverse complement strand
TTTGCTGAATCCCCTGAGGATATACATCTATTCGAATTCATCAATGACTACGCCGGAATCATCTCTCCGGAGTATAAAGCTCAGATTGAGCCGATTCTAAAGGGGTTGTATGATTCAAATACAGCTCAATTCTCCATCGTTACAGTCAACAACCTCAACGGCAGGGATATTGAGAGTTTTGCATTGCAGGTCGCCCAAGGAAAATTAGGGGATTCAGAAAAAAATAATGGATTGCTCCTATTGGTTTCTATAGAAGATAGAGCTTACCGATTTGAGGTTGGCAGGGGCATTGAACCGATACTGAATGACGCCAAGGTGGGCAGGGTTGGCAGAAATTACTTAGTTCCCAATTTCCAGAATGGGGAGTATGGAAAGGGTATCTTTGAAGCAGTCCAGTCAATAAATAGCATTTTGGGCGGTGACACCAATTCAACATATTATATTAGCGACACAGGTACTTCATTAAATCTCAGCAATTATATAACTTCGCTGATATTTTTTATCATAATACTTTCTATTTTAGGAGCAAGCAGCAAAAGGAGAACAAATAGGTATTTTGATGCCGCCTTCATCGCAGCTATGCTGCTGAGCGGCAGGGGTGGCGGAAGAGGCGGCTTTGGTGGATTCGGCGGTGGAGGTTTTGGCGGCGGTGGAGCCGGAGGAAGGTGGTAGACATGAAGGAAAAGCTTTTGATATGTCCTCGATGCAAGATCAAGATGAAAAAGCTTAAGAAGAGGGATGTCAGCATTGATGTATGCTCTAAATGCAAGGGCATGTGGCTCGATAAAGGAGAGATAGAAAAGTTAGCCGATATGGCACGGAGGTAAAATGGCAAAAAAACAAACACTAAGCGGTGGACAGATTGCGCTCATTGTGGTAGGAGTTATTGTCCTGTTTTCCATAATCTGGTTTGTATCCAGCTACAATGGATTGATTAAGTCTGATGAGACGATTAATGAAAAGTGGGCTAATGTGCAGTCAGCCTATCAGAGAAGAGCTGACCTGATCCCCAATGTGGTAGAGACTGTAAAAGCATATTCTGACTATGAAGGTGAGGTTTTAACCCAGCTGACAGAAGCACGTGCATCAGTGGGAAGAGCTTCGACACCAGCCCAGCTGGATTCTGCCAGCGCTGATTTGAATTCAGCACTAGCCAGGTTATTGGTAGTTGTTGAAAACTACCCCAATCTTAAAGCGAATGAAAACTACCTGTCTTTGCAGGATGAGCTTGCAGGAACCGAGAATAGGATAAAGGTTGAAAGGGACATTTTCAACGCAGCGGTAAAGGATTTTAACATTAGAGTTAGAAGATTCCCTACTGCTATCATTGCAAACATGTTCAGTTTTGAGACCAAGGAAAGCTTCCAGGCAGATGAAGGCGCTGAAGTTGCTCCGCAGATAGATTTCAGTTAGAAACTTTTATAAACAAAATGGGCATCCAGTCAGACCAGGGGCCTATAGCTCAGTCTGGTTAGAGCGCCGGTCTTATATGGCCACGCTTTAAACATCCGGCTTAAGTCAGCCGGAGGTCTGGAGTTCAAATCTCCATAGGCCCATTTTTTTATTTTGTAGAAACCTATGATTACTGACACTAAAATTCTCAAGAAGCTGCGAAGGGTAAAATCTGTCGAAAACATATTCAGGCAAGTAGCAGAAGAAAAACCATACCTTATTGCTCCATTCAATGAGAAAAAGTTTCATCGAGAAGCTGAAAGAATCCTTAATAAAACAATTTCTGAAGAGTATGTTGCCTGGTGGTTAAGCGGCTTCAGAAAGCGAGCGCATCCCTGAGGAATCCAATACCCCATGAAATTGTTATCAGTCCCAGAAATGTGGATATTACCCTGGTAACACCTTTTCCTAAGAAAGCATGCACCCTATCTGCCTGCAGGAACATAAGAGCTGTTGCAGCTAAGACTATAAGTATTGCAGTTGCAGTCAGCACAAAGCCGTATTCATACCTAAGTACAATGGAAGAAGTGATCACCGCAGGCCCAGTGAGTAATGGCGTCCCGATAAGAGCTGCAATTGCCTGTGCAGATCTTTCTTTCTTGCTTCCATCAATAGGCAATATCGGATAACCCAATGCCATTTTGATTCCCAGAATGGTAAGTATGATACCACCGGCAACCTTGAAATTGTTTATATTGGTATTGAACAATCCCAAAAGCTGCTGACCCCAGATCAAAGCAGAAAATGAGACAAGCCCTGCTATCAGGACAGCTAAGATTGCTGCCTTACGCTTCTCAGCCCATACCATGTGCTCTGTGCCTGCCACAAACACTACCAAACTTAAAGGCGGATCAAACAATACAAAAAAGAGGATAGTGAGTTGAACTAATGCAAGCATAATGTCATCTAGAAGAAGACTACTATTTAAATGTAGCGCGCAATTTTTTCCGTGCCAGCTTTATCAGTTTGTTTATTTTAGAAATCTTACTCTTATTGCTTGGTTTTCTGCCCTTATAAGAGATATTTCTACTTGGCTTCCTAGAAATCTTCCTACCGGATTTTTTGTTCGTTCTTTTCTTTGCCATCATAAACCGACCGACATCTGGACTCGGTGACGGAGTTCCTTAAGCGTCGAATAATCTCAGGCTTAATCTCTTAATGCGCTTTAAAGGTTATCTCCTTCGTGCCACAAGGTAGCTTAACAGGCGTCGACTTCCTGCAGTGAGTTATAGTCCAGACACTGCGTTACTGGTGAGCACCTGACAGAGGCTTGTATGAACACACCCTTTCCAGGGCAACCGAACAGTCCAGTCGGTCTTAATTAAGCCCTAAGTTAAGCTTATATTTAAAAGTTTATAACTACAGGGTAGTGGAAAGACTATCCGAGCCGATGCCTCACCTTCATGTGTCCGGTAAACTTATTTTGACAGTCTGGATTAGCGAAATCGGTTACATGTTCAAAAGGTTGCGGTGCATACCGCCAGTCTGCTCGAGTAGGAGTGAGATCAACCAGCTCCCAATGCCTAAAAGTATATCCCTCGCGTTCTTTCCTTGACCGATAATATGCTACTAAGTCCTCCACATAAAAGTATGGTCCTGCAACTCCTCCGAGAGCCTCAGTTCGCGATTTTCCCAACCCGATATATCCATTTTCATCCCTGATATGAGTAAGATGCCTTACAATCCCATCGGTAGTATTGCTAAACTCCAGGTATAATCCCCAGGGGAGTACACCTAATTGCTCAAACAGCAAAGAAACTGCCAACCATGCTTCAGCGCAATGCCCTCTTTTAGACCGAATAACCTGCCAGGCAGATCTTACCTTATAAGGATCCCTATGCTCATAAGTCATGGACTCCACAAACCGTTCGACATCCGCAGCTGTTCTAACCCTAAGCATAAAGCATTCAGGATTCGCCGTAATAATAAAAATCTTTTTAAAGAGATTACATATTCTGAAAGCCTGTCAAGCCCCCATGGTGTAGTCCGGCCAATCATTTCTCCTTTTCGAGGAGAAGACACGGGTTCGAATCCCGTTGGGGGCATAATTTATTCTGCTTTTTAATTCCTGGAATCAACCGCACATTACGCCTCTAAAGAGAGATATACATTTCTCATTGGCAACCTTTTTATATCCAGGCCCACTGAAACCTGGAATGGAATATCAAGGATTCATCCTAGATGATTTTCAGGAACAGGCCATAGTCGCTATTGACAACAACCATTCAGTTGTGGTCTCGGCACCGACCGGATCAGGCAAGACCCTCATAGCAGACTTCATAATAGACAAACATAGGCAGGATAAGGTTATCTACACTGCTCCCATAAAAGCCCTCTCCAACCAGAAATACAAGGAGTTTACAAAGAAATACGGAAAGGACCAAGTTGGCCTTCTTACCGGGGACATAGTCATAAACCCGGATGCAAAAACATTGATCATGACCACAGAAATATACCGCAACATGGTCCTGACAAAAGATATCAAAGAGGTAGCCTATGTCATCTTTGATGAGATCCATTACATCAATGATGTCGAAAGAGGGTATGTATGGGAGGAATCCATCATATTCTCAAAAGAAGCTACAAGATTTCTCTGCTTGTCTGCGACAATCCCCAACGCAAAGGAATTTTCAGCCTGGATCGCAAAGATAAAAGGGCATGAAGTTGAAACGATTATACACACCCAACGCCCGGTCCCCTTGCATAAGAAGTTCTTCGATGCAGAACTGGGCTTAACCACACTAGAAGAGATAAATGAGATTGCCCATATTCCGGATTACAGGCATGTGATAAGAAGTTCGAGGAGACGTATGCCTGAAGTGAAACCTCTTAACCAGGTGGAATTGGTCAAGGATATCAAACTGCCTGCATTCTTCTTCAATTTTTCAAGAAAAGGCTGCCAGGTCTTTGCGCTGGAACTGTCGAAAGCAGGCCTTTTCAAGCCCAATCCTGAGATATCATCCTACCTGATGAAGAAACTGGCTCAGGCACCTAAGGAGGTCAACAATCTGGCTTCTACAAGGATATTGCGGCAGACCTTGCCGTATGGCATAGCGTTTCACCATGCAGGCCTTATCCCCCTGATGAAAGAGCTGGTTGAAGAGTTGTTCGGCCAGGGACTCATCAATGTTTTGTATACCACTGAAACATTTGCTGTTGGCATCAACATGCCTGCAAAGACCGTATGCTTCGCATCCCTGCGGAAGTTTGACGGCATGAACTTCCGATTCCTGAACTCCAAGGAATATTTCCAGATAGCAGGAAGGGCAGGAAGAAGAGGTATAGACAAGGAAGGATTTGTCTGTGCTATGATAGACAGAAGAGACTTTGATTATGGATTGCTGAAGAGAATGACTGAAAAGGATGTTGAGCCTATAAAGTCCCAGTTTAGGCTATCGGTAAACACCGTACTGAACCTTATCAAGAACCATTCTGATGCAGAGATAGAGAAAATATTGCAGATGAGCTTTTATACCTACCAAAAAGGATCAAAGGATATGGTACGCAATTCATTCATCAAGACATCAAAGAAACTCGCCAAGTTAGGCTACATCAAGAATGACAGATTGACAAACAAAGGAGAATTTTCATCGAAGATTTACGCTGACGAGATCATTACCGGAGAGATATTTGCGACTGGCTTTTACCACCATCTTAATGAGTACCAGCTTCTCATGGTTATCGCATGCTTGTGCTATGAGCCGAGGGAACGCACTGAATTTAAGAAGAGGTACAATTCTGAATTCCTTACTGACCTCAAACAAAAAGTGCATCGTGCTGCATTCAAAGAGCACCGCTTCCGGCATCTGGATGACATGACTGCATTGGTCCACCCCTGTTATTATGGGAAGAATTTTTTTGAGATACTGGATAACACAAATTTTCTTGAGGGGGACATTATACGGTTCTTCCGGCAGATGCTGGACCGTATGGGCCAGATAAGGAATGCCACCTTAGACATGAGGCTGCAGCAGATGATCCGCAGCTGCCAGGACTTGGTGTATGGCATGCTCGCAGGGATAGACTCAATCTAGTTCATCTGTTGGTTATCTGAGTTGAATTGATGATAAATCTTATCTTGATTTAGGTAACCTTGCCATTGTTGTTGCCACATTTGAACCGCTTAATTTGATTGTATATGATATCAATAGAGTTAGAAGTGATATATTCTAAAACCTGTATATTTAAAAATATAAATGAATTCTTCTCCTAAGAAAGACAGGAGAGGTTAGACAAATAATCATGATGCCGGAATTCCAATACGCCAGAGGGGGATATTTCCTACAACAAGGAAGATATCTCTCTCTGCAAAAGACTGAAACGGCAAGTAGGCTTATAGCAGTCAAACTGGCTCTCCCCCATGATTTTGGAGAAGAGAAAAGGAAAGTTACCTCATTAGAAGGAGCTTTAGAATTTTTTATTGATGCAACTTCTAGGGGCTTAATGCCTGTTTATTGGTGCACTGCATTGCCTCTTGAAGGAAGGACAATAAAAGAAGGAGTAGACCTTGCCGGGGTGCGGGCTTTAGGCTGTTTTAGGGGGGAAGCATCCTTAAACATATTAGAGTGTGGACTACAAGAGGAACTTCATGCTGCTGCTGAAGGATACCATGGAAGTCATGTTGACGATGTTACCATGGCAACGTATCTTGCAACTGGTACGCTAAACATTGAAAAACTGGGTCTGCATAAGGAATTGCACCCACCACGCCACATTGTATTTTATAGAGATAATAAACAAGTTGCAATCCTTGTTTGTCCATTCGGAATTGCAGCATTGCATGCAAATGACAAAAGGAGAAACGATATTGAGCGATTGTATGCCTACCTCAAAACAGCCAATCTGTCTATAATTCCTGATATGGATGATAACGATCTTAATAATCCATTCGTTAAAATGATTCTTCAAAGTGAACATAGATAACTGATTTTCAATATCTTTTTATAGTCCGCATTTTAAGAAACAGAGAATAAGAAATTACCTGCTCGGGTGTCTATGCACAATTCACTGCGGGTTTCGCTCTGTGCTCAACCAGCAGGGTTCTTGCGAACCCTCGCACTAAAGTAATTCATCAATATCTTCTTTAGGTACTGATTTGAACTTTCCCTCTGGTATCCCAGAAACTGAAATCCTACCGATAGAGATGCGCTTAAGTTCAAGGACCTTATTGCCAACCTTCTCAAAGATCCTTCTCACTTCGCGCTTCTTCCCTTCAGTGAGTGTGAGGGTATTCCCGGTAATTGTGCAAGGCTTTGTCTTATACGGAGTTGTAACTCCATTAACTTCAAGGTCAATGACTACACCAGCGGAGATTACATCTATTTCTTCCTGATTCAGAGGCTTCTGCAGAACAAATTCGTAAGTCTTAAGTATGCCTGATTCAGGATTCGCAATCTTAAAAGACAGATCCCCATCATTTGTTAATATAATAAGCCCTGAGCTGTCCTCATCCAGTCTGCCGACGCAAAAGAGCGTATTCAAAGTAAGCGTATCAACATCCAAAAGTGAGAAGATGCTTTTCTTGCCTAAGGAGATATCCTTCTTGCTGAGCCGGGAGCAGAGGTAACCTCTTGGCTTATTGAATAGGAGATAGCATTTCTTAAGCATCTTGAGAGGCTTACCTTTCCAGAACACAAAATCCTTCTTTGGATCCAAGTAATGCCTGGGATTGGTGATGGTTCTGGAACGGACATTGACTTCATCAGACTGCAAAGCCTGCAAGACAGCAGCCTTACTCTCAAAAAAACCAGTCCTGCTTAGAAATTCATGGAGCTGCATTACCGCTTACTCTTCATCCTTCTCTCCACAATCTCCTTGGTTGGTGGATTGCGGTTAAAACGAAGGAATTGGTCAATCCTCTTTTCGTCATCCTGGCGAAGCTTCTGCTCATCGGTAGTTAGATCTGGAGCTGTAAAAGTCATGGATGAGGGTTTATCCTTCCTGAACTTGGTATATCTCTCCCGCTTGGGATTGACTTTCTTTTTCTTGTTCTTATTTTTCTTTCCCATAGCTCCCTTGGCGTAACAACTTATTTATAAACTTTTTGACTGCTATCTTTATATACTCAGGCAAGTCATTCCATACCATGCGCAGTTTTGGGAGGGTAGTAGACGAGGTATTGAGGCAGTCAGATATAGTCTTGGAAGTCCTAGATGCACGTTTCATAGATGAGACAAGGAACACCAGGATAGAGAAGAAGGCAAAGATCCTAATCCAGGTCATAAATAAATGTGATTATGTGGAGAAAAACGCCCTGGACGAAGCGAAGAAGAAATTTGAGAACTGTGTCTTTGTATCCGCAATAAAACATTATGGGATGACCATGCTCAGGCAAAAGATCAAGGACCTGGCAAGGAAACACAAGATCCACAATCCTAAAGTGGGTGTCGTCGGCTACCCCAATGTGGGGAAAAGCTCTTTGATCAATGCCTTCAAGGGAAAGGCATCTGCAAGGACATCTCCCGAAGCGGGTTTCACCAAAGGCAAACAACTCTTGAGGATAGGAAATGATTTCATGATGATTGATACTCCAGGAGTGATCCAGAAGGGAGACGATGAATTCTTGGTGTTGAAAGGTGCTAAAAATCCATATTCGATTGAGGATCCGGATGTTGCAGCCACAAAGCTTATCATAGAGCAAAAAGACTTCATAAAGAATGTGTATCATGTAGATGTAGAGGACCCAGAAAAAACCCTGGAGGATATTGCGTTTAAACTCCATATGAAGCTTAAGGGAGGATATCCAGACACTGAACGTGCCGCAAGAAAGATCCTGTATGACTGGCTTACGGTTTCGAGAAACCAACCGCAACGCTTATAAAGCATTGCCCTATCCGGATACATATTAATGGAAGAGTTTAAAAAATTAGGTATTGACGAAGCGGTCCTCAAAGTCATCGAGGAAGTTCAATTCCAGAAACCAACTGAAATTCAGCAGAAGACCATACCGCTTGTTCTTCAAAAGAAGGATGTTATCGCCGGAAGCGCAACAGGATCCGGCAAGACGCTCGCATTCGGTGTAGGTATACTTGCATCCGTTGAGAAGCACAAGGGCATTCAAGCATTAGTGCTTACGCCAACCAGAGAACTCACCGACCAAGTAAAAACAGAAATCAAGAAATTTGCGAAATATCGTCCATTGCGTATAATCAGCATCTATGGCGGCGTTTCTATAAATCCTCAATTTGGAGAGCTGCAGAGCTGTGAGGTTGTTGTTGCTACGCCCGGAAGGCTTGCAGACCATTTGAGAAGGAACACCATAGACCTATCTAAGGTTAAGGTTTTGGTCCTGGATGAAGCAGACCGCATGTTTGACATGGGCTTTATCGATGATGTCAAATTCATTGTCAGCAGGTGTCCGGCGCATAGGCAAACCTTGCTTTTCTCAGCAACTATCTATCCAGAGATTGCACAGCTCGCCAGACAATATATGAAAGATCCGATCAAAGTATCTGCAGAGAAGTTTGTGGATCCTAAAAAACTAAAGCAGGTATATTATGATACTCCCAAGAATATCAAGCTGGCAACTTTGGTCCATCTCCTGAAAAATGAAAAATCGGGCCTGGTCATGGTATTCTGCAACACCAGGCGCAATGTTGATTTTGTCGCAAGAAACCTCAAAGGAAATGGGGTGCATGCGCAAGCCATCCATGGGGGATTTTCCCAGGCGAAACGCACCCAAACCATGGAAAGGTTCCATGCACAACAAACCCATGTGTTAGTCTGCACTGACGTGGCCGCAAGAGGCCTTGACATTCCGCATGTTTCCCATATCTACAATTATGACCTGCCTCCAGACGGCAAAGAGTATATACATAGGATCGGCAGGACTGCCCGGGCGGGCAAGGAAGGCAAAGTTATCAACCTGCTGTCCGAGGACAGCCATGATAATTTCAGTAGGGTATTGAGGGAAAATGATGTTGAGATCACCAAAGAAAACAGGCCTTACGTTGAACCAGTCAAGGTCGTAAAAGCAGAATTTGTCGAAGAAAGGCCATCATATGGTAGGCGAAGCTTTGGTCCGCGCGGCCCCAGACGAAGCGGACCGAGACGTTCGTATCACCAAAACTGAGATCTTTTCTGAAAAAAGCCAAATATGTTTATAGGTAAGGAAAAATAATCCATTATGAAATCCATCAACGCTTCAGGTTATAAACAAGATTGGAAATTAGATCCAAAAGGATATTTTCTCATAAGAGTTGATGAGAAGTCAAAACTGATAGAAGTTGCTCATTGTATCATCCAACCCAAACATCTCGAGGGAAAATTCACCAAAAATGAACCAGATGTGGTCATCAAAGGCAAGAATCCGGAAGAGATAATCTACAAGATTATTGATTTAGGACTGATCTCAATAATGGATCATGCTGCGTACTTAGGCAAGGAAGTCCAGAAAGCATTTGATTGTTTGCATTCAGGAAAAGAGTATGTGCAGGATTCTGATATTGAATAAGATATAGATTTGTTACTAATGAGTTATTACATAAGCATAATTTTTATAAAGCTAGCTTAGTTCTTGAGTCAAATCACAAGAATAACCATAGACTCAAAATGTGATTTTAAGGGTGACCTGTATCAGTCTTATGACTATACTGCAATTGTGGGGGATCGCCGTGTTGCTGCAGGCAACGTATTAGTCACACCAGCAAGGGACATGTCATACGGTGTAAGCGAGCTTATACGCAAACAGATTGTAGGCGCAGATGATTTGGTGGCATCCCTGGACATCACTCCTGACAGAGGATATAAACTGTTGTATGAAGAGGCATGGGAAACCATGCTCCGTGAAATGATGAAGCATGGTTTGCGTGAAAATGTCATGTTGTTTGTCACAAACCCTGGCCAGCACACACCAGGAGCCAAAGAATTTTATCTGGCCCACCGATTTGTAGTAAGAGAGGATCGAACTGCTGAAGGTAACGGATGGGATATGTACCTGAGTGTGAGACAACTAACAAGATAGATTTATCAGATAAGAATTTTTTCTGCGTTTCCATATAAAACAAATAACAAAAATTTGTTCCTTTGACTGTATATCCTATCCCCAACATAAATGGGAGGTATTACTGACTCACTACGGGGACAAATTTTTGGAATTCAAAATCTCACCCTAAAGAGATGTGTATTTCACACCCAGACACAAATCTGATAGGTAAGATTTTCAATAACTTTATAAACAAACTCAAGATTGTAAAATAAAACTATACGGAGGTTACATAAGGTCATTGTACCGAAGCAAACATGAAAAGAAGTTCAAGGCGCTGGAAGAAGAAAGGCCAGATGAGATGGAAGTGGCAGCGTAAACGCATGAAGAAAGAGAAGCGTAAACGAGCCCAGCGATAATTTTTTCTGAAAAAATAGTACATCATCCTTTTTTATGAAAGATCGATGGAGTGATAGGTATATTTTTCTTTGTGTTATCACTCAAAAATTAAAATGTCAGAAATTCACTGATACCAAAAGCTTTATAAAGGACCTACCTTTCCTTAAGAGTTCATCGCCACCATGTGTGTACATTTCTGATATATGACGGTATACCATCCGTCTAAAATTCTCAGAATCATGCTTGACAGTATGCTCGAGTATGGGTAAATCCTTGTGCAATTCCACAAGTTGAAGTAAATTGCGACTCGATATTGAAGGATCGTTAAAAAAATTCCTGTTGATCCTGCAGGAGGTTGCTGCTATTGGAGTTCGACTAAGCCATGCAAGTCAGGTAGCCTCGTGCTGCCGGCATATTGCTCAGTAACACGTCAATAATCTAACCTTGGGTCCGGGATAACCTTGGGAAACTGAGACTAAAACCGGATAGATGATTATTTCTGGAATGAATTTTCATTTAAAAGTAATGCCTAAGGATGAGTTGGCGCCCGATTAGGTAGTTGGTGGTGTAACGGACCACCAAGCCGAAGATCGGTAGGGGCCTTGAAAGAGGGAGCCCCGAGAAGGGCACTGAGATACAGGCCCTAGCCCCACGGGGTGCAGCAGGCGCGAAACCTTTACACTGCACGAAAGTGTGATAAGGGGACTCCAAGTGCTTATGCTTTGCATAGGCTTTTGCCAAAATTAAATCCTTTGGCGAATAAGTGGTGGGTAAGACGGGTGCCAGCCGCCGCGGTAACACCTGCGCCACAAGTGGGAGCCAGCTTTATTGGGCCTAAAGCGTCCGTAGCCGACTCGGTAAATTTCCTGTGAAATTGATGTGCTTAACACATCGGCGTGCAGGGAAGACTGCTGAGATAGGAACTGGGAGGAGTCAGAAGTATTTTTAGGGGAGCGGTAAAATGCTATAATCCTAGAAAGACTACCTGTGGCGAAAGCGTCTGACTAGTACAGATTCGACGGTGAGGGACGAAAGCTAGGGGAGCAATCCGGATTAGATACCCGAGTAGTCCTAGCCATAAACGCTGCGAGCTAGGTGTCACATCTTCTTCGTGAATATGTGGTGTCGTAGTGAAGACGTTAAGCTCGCCGCCTGGGAAGTATAGTCGCAAGACCGAAACTTAAAGGAATTGGCGGGGGAGCACTACAAGGGGTGCGGCGTGCGGTTTAATCTAATTCAACGCAGAGAACCTTACCAGGAGCGACGGCAGAATGAAAGTCAGTCTGAAGGGCTTACTTGACGAGCCGAGAGGTAGCGCATGGCCGCCGTCAGCTCATGCCGCAAGGTGTCCTGTTAAGTCAGGCAACGAGCGAGACCTGCACCTACAATTGCTAACAACTAGCAATAGGATTGAGCACATTGTGGGAACTGCCTTCGAAAGGAGGAGGAAGGTGCAGGCTACGGTAGGTCTGTATGCTCCGAATCTTCTGGGCTACACGCGCGCAACAATGATACGGACAATGGGATGCAACTCCGAAAGGAGAAGCTAATCCTCGAAACCGTACCTTAGTTCAGATTGAGGGTTGCAACTCACCCTCATGACGCTGGAATCCCTAGTAATCAGACGTCATCATCGTCCGGTGAATATGTCCCTGCTCCTTGCACACACCGCCCGTCAAACCACCTGAGTAGGGTCTAGGTGAGGTCTTATTTTTAATAAGTTCGAACCTAAGCTTTGCGAGGAGGGTTAAGTCGTCACAAGGTAGCCGTAGGGGAACCTGCGGCTGGATCACCTCCTTTTTATTTTCAAAAAGGATGGCAAAAGAAATTTTGCCATCTTCATACTTACTAGATGATAAAAGAGAGTTTATCATCTTCACCCATTTACTGGGCCCGTAGTTCAGTAGAAGAACGCTTCCCTTGCAAGGAAGAGGTCTCGGGTTCAAAATGTGTCATAAATTGGATTCGTCGATTTATGGCGTGAAAGTCCCGACGGGTCCATTCATATTCACTAACGTGAAAGGTCCTCACCAACGTATGTTGGTGATGGCTTGGTTGATTTTGATGATACCGTGCATAAAAGTTTCTTACGCTATTAGGTGGATGACTTGGCTCAACTGCTGATGAAGGGTGCGACAAGCAGCATTATGCTCCGGCGAGGTGCATGTAGCCTTTGAACCGGAGATTCCCGAATCTGACTTCAGCTTGAATCCGTAAGGATGGGGAACGCGGGGAACCAAAACGTTCAAGTACCCGCAGGAAAAAAAATCAATTGAGATTCTGTTAGTAAGGGCGACTGAAAGCAGAGCAAGGCGAACTGAATTCTTGTAAGCAATTGCAAGAAGATGTGGTTGGCTGCCAACACATCCCATTTGGGAACCGGAAGTCCCCTGGAAAGGGGCACGATACAGTGTGATAGTCACGTACGGACAACTGGATGGGAAATAGACAGCTAGAGAGTACTGCTCACTGGATACTGAGTAGGAATATGGGAGGCATCAACTTCCAACCTTAAATACACGTTGAGTCCGATAGAAAAACAGTACAGCGATGGAAAGTTGAAAAGAACCCTTAACAGGGAGTAAAAAGATTCTGAAACCTAATAGTAATGGGAAGATACAGCGTTGAGTTGTATCGTGCGTTTTGAATAACGCGCTAGGGAGTGTACTTGAGTGGCGAGGAGAAATCCGAAGGGAAACCAATCGCTCGCAGCTTGCAAGGAGCGAGGTATGAAAGTGCCTTTAGTCACTTGGGTACGACCAGAAACCAGATGATCTAAGCCTTAGTAAGGTGAAGCGAAGGTAAAACTTCGTGGAGGCCTGCAGAGGTTCTATGTGCAAGTGTTCTTCTAACTGAGGTTTAGGGGTGAAAAGCCCATCGAATCTGGTGATAGCTGGTTCCTGCCGAAATTGACCGTAGTCAAGCCTTGGAAGAGGTGTTTTATGAGGTAGAGATACGGATTTAGGGCTTAGGTCTGGAAACGGATCGGTCCTTTGTCCAACTCCGAACTCGTATAAGCCGTAGAATCCAAGAGACAGGGTGCCTTGGGGTAAACTTGGTATCCAAGAGGGGAACAACCCAGACTGTAGTTAAGGTCCCAAAATATCAACTAAGTGTTAAAGGGTGAAGGGTGTCCATTGTCATAGACAGCGAGGAGGTTGGCTCAGAAGCAGCCACCCTTTAAAAAGTGCGTAACAGCTTACTTGTCAAGATGATGGGTCCCGAAAATGGACGGGGCTAAGTTGATTACCGATACTATAGGCTATGAAAATAGTGGTAGGCAGGCGTTCTGATAGGGCAGAAGTATCTTCGTAAGGAGGTATGGACCTTTCAGAAATGAGAATCCTAGTGGTAGTAGGAGCAGAGCAGAGTTAGAATCTCTGCCACCGAAAGGGCAAGGGTTCCTTGACAATGCAGTTCAGTCAAGGGTTAGTCGATCCTAACTGACTTCATAATTTGAAGATGTAAGGAAAGGGAAAACGGTTAATATTCCGTTACTGACTAAGTATGTGCGGCGACGCTAGTCTTGCTTCTGACGCTTTGGAATAGGCTGACATAGCTTTTCTACTATGTTAACTGGAATAAATCAGGGGAGTATTGTAATGATGAGAACCTGATTAAATCCAGGAATAGTGTCTTGTATGAGGCATTCAGTTGATATCTGGAGCCACTGAAAAGGAAGCAAGGAAAAATCTTAGTTATTCGTACCCAGATCCAGCACTGGTGCCCCTGGGTGAGAAGCCCAAGGTGAGAAGGTCTAATCTAGTTTTGGGAAATCGGCAATTTGGCCCCGTGCCTTCGGTATAAGGGGTCCCTGAGGTTGTATACGTATGTGTGCAATCACAGGGTGCAATGACTCGGAGGGTCCGACTGTTTAACAAAAACTTAATTGAGCGCTAAGCCGCAAGGCCTTGTATGCTCGATGACACCTGCCCAGTGCCAGTACTTTAAACTTCCTTTCAAGGGAGCTAAGAGCTGGTAAACGGCGGGGGTAACTATAACTCTCTTAAGGTAGCGAAATACCTTGTCGTTTTAATGACGACTCGCATGAGTGGTGTAACGAGATCCTCACTGTCCTAAACTAGATTCCTCTGAAAACCCTCTCCTGGTGTGAAAGCCAGGGATTTCCAGTGGGAAGCGAAGACCCCGTGAAACTTTACTGTAGCTTGTTGCTGTAACGCAAGCCTTGTTGCATAGCGTAGGTAGGAGTCGCTAAAGCTTGACTTTTGGGTTGAGTGTAGACGGCAATGTAACACTACCCTCCAGGGCTCGCGTTACTAACTCTGCAAAGGGGACACCAATAGGTGGACAGTTTGGCTGGGGTGGCACCCGGTTGAAAAGATATCAACCGGGCCCAATGGTTAACTCATTCCGGTCAGAAATCGGAAGTAGAGTGCAAGGGCAAAAGTTAGCCTGACTGCATCATTAACAAAATTTGATTCAGACTAGAAATAGTGGCCTAGCGAACCTCTATGCCCTCCTTGATGGGGGCTAGAGATGACTGAAAAGTTACTCCGGGGATAACAGAGTTGTCGCGCCCGAGAGTTCATATCGACGGCGCGGCTTGCTACATCGATGTCGGCTCTTCCTATCCTGGCTGTGCAGAAGCAGCCAAGGGTGTGGGTGTTCACCAATTAAAAGGGATCGTGAGCTGGGTTCAGAACGCTGTGAGGCAGTTTGTTTGATATCTACTGGAAATGTTGTTGTCTGATGGGAAGGATCTTCTAGTACGAGAGGAACGAAGACTCGACGCCTCTGGTAGACCTGTTATCTGATAAGGTATGCAGGGCAGCTACGCGTTATAGGGATAAGTGCTGAAAGCATCTAAGCACGAAGCCCTCCTAGAAAAGAGACAGCTTAGAACACGGGCAAAATACCCGTTTGATGGAATTGATGTGTAAGTACCAAGCTTCGGCGAGGTATTCAGCATGCAATCTCCAATAGTTCATTTAACTTTGTGCACGGTATTTTTTCTATTATTTTTAAAAGGTTAGCGAGAGCTGTAATCGAAAAATTTATAAGCCTAAGGTGATTACTTATGATTAAAGGTGATTATTTGTGATACAGGCACGATTTGAGATGGATGAGTATACTGTCAGAGTATTAGATGTAATAAAGGGTAAGTTTGGCTTAAAAAATAGAGATGAAGCTCTAAAGAAGCTCGCGTTAGAAGCAGGAAATGAGTATGTTGAGCTTGCTCCAAATGAGATGGTGCTTAAAGAGCTTGACGCAATGTACGAATCGCATATGAAAAAGCACCCAAATAGAAAAATGACTGACTCAGAACTCAAAAAATTACTTGGCCTGTAACATGTTTGAATATGATATACATGATACACTAAGGGCGAAATTAGCCAAGCTCGGAAAGAAAGACCGAGTTCTTACATCCATCTTTTATAAGAAAGTTCTCGAAATCATCAGTAGAGATGAAAAGACCATCAATGCTTACAAGAATCTGAGATCCCCTTTGCAGGAATACAAACGTATACACCTCACTGGAAACTATATTCTATTATTTTCTGTAAAAGGGGGTAAGGTCTTATTTATGGATATTAAACACTGGGATGATGTGTTCGGAAAATAAGTTCTAAAACTTTTGTGTACGGTGTTATTTTTAAAAGATTAGCATGAGCTAAAGATGTATCATAAAAGAGAAAGATTTAAATATTCATATGAATTAGTAAGAAAAAGTGTACGAAAATGTATGAAGACAACTACAAGAACCCTGTAAGCACAGCTTCAAAGGAGCTTGAAAGATTCCTGCAGCTCATAGCAGATGAAGCACTCGACTTATATGCTATGGGCGGTACTGCAATGGTGCTCAAAGGCATCAAGGAATCCACCCGAGACATAGACTTCCTGTCTGATGCGGATTACAGCACTATAAAGAAGATATTCAAGAGCGCAGGCCTTGATGAGAAGAGCAGCTCACAGCTGTGCAACATCTGGATGCTTGGTAAGGTCAGGATCGATGTCTTTTACCACAGTTATATCTTGGGCACTGAACTGCCTCCTAATTGGAAGGAGAAGTCAGAGCTCATCAGGACCATGGGGAAGCTAAGACTATTCATATTGAACTGGGAGGATATCATAATAACCAAGATAGCACGATCAGAACCACGGGACATTGAAGATTGCAGAGATATAGTCAAGAAATTGGATATAGATGTGGCAGCCTTGGAAAAAAGATTTTACAGCATAGCTGAAGTGTCTCTTATAGCTGATTTTGACTATAAGTTCAAGCACTTCAAGAGAAACTTATGATACCGGCAAGATTGATGAAGGACTTGGAAAGGAAGGGATTCTCCTTAGACTTTCCTCGGTACGGATCTGTTGAAGAAGAGATCCTGGCTATTCTGGCCCAAGATAATCAAAGGCTGGATGCGGCAATCCCTATCTTGCTGCAGGAAAAGATAGATACCGGTGCTATACTTAAGAAGCTTGATGGTTCCAAGAAGAGACGATTCCGGCGCTTGATAGCCATCGCTATACAGATATTCAAGAAAGAAGGGATAGACAGTAGTTACCTCAAGTCTTCATCAAAGTCAGGCGATATCTCTTACTATCATAATCTGTTCAGACAGGCCAAAGAAGCACAAGAAAATGAATTTAAGGAAGAGATACACATCCGGAAGAGTCCTAATACCTCGAAGTCATTAGGCACTCTCTTCGCGCCTGCTAAGATACGTATCATGGGAAAGATATTCTCCCATGAGAAGCTGAGCAATACTGAACTCAAGTACTTTTACAAGGCGATCAGACCGTTGATCCATGCAATCCTCGATGAAGACATGCGCAGATACCTTCAGATAGTGGAAGATTCGAAGAAGTACCATGAATAGGATGATGGGTGAAGTAAAGTTTGAGGTCAGATTTAGAATATGAAGAAAGTCTTTACTGTCCTTTGGCATTAGTTTGTGCTTCTGCGACCAGTTCTCTGATGACTCCTAACTTAGCAGGCTCTGATGCTGCTTTTGCAAGTTTCTGGTTCATATACAATATCGTACCGAACGGGAAATCCTGAGGTGATTGAGAAGTAAGGTTGTTTTGGAGTGGTATGACTTTTCGCTGTGCTCTGATCTCAAAAAATGTGCGCAATGCTGCTATATATTCAATCTTCACCTGTTCATCCTGAAGGGCTTCAGATTGTTCTCCGACATTTCGCACCATACAATCTGTCTGGGAGAATCCATACCCCGTGCCATATCCAGTACCCGAAAAGAACCTCAGAGGATACACCGCTTCTGATGCATCCAGCATAGCAGTCAGTTCAGGAGGGTCCAAAGTTCGTGAGACCTTTGTAAATCTGCTTGAAAGGTCTGCCAAAGTGCCATTGATCCGGCTAGCACCATCCGCAGTCATATTCCTGTCACTTATATATCTGTCCATTTCAAATACAATTATATTGAGGAATGCAGCAGCTCTCTCATGTGGGCTCCCATACTTTCTTGCCGGGAGATACCTTTCAGCTTCATCGGAGATTGAATCCCCATGATCATTCAAAAGATCAAACAATCCGTCAAGCTGAGTCTCGTCTTGTTGACCGAGCCGAGTTATACGTCTAAACATATCTACAAGTCCTTCGTCAACTTTGCAGACAAAATAGGTATCTTCCAGAGTGGGGGCATCGTGCACAGTAGCAAACGGTTCTTGCCTGGCTATCGGTTCAATAGTCGAAATTATTCCTCCATCCTTTTCTTCTTCAAGAATTCTAAATGCAAAATCCCCAAAATCATATAGTTTGGGTCTGCTGTCTCTCCCTTTCCTTACCAGATGAACATCCTGCATGGTAATCAAGGGTATTCTCAGAGCGTATTTAAATATATCTCTTCATAACTACTTGAGGATTAATACAAATTCAATCTTCAGATCGAATTGGGGAAGCTGTCTTCTTGCTACCCTAGCATCGGGCTAAGTTTTTCATACCGTGACTGTGTGGTTTTGACTAAATTTGCAATAAGATGAATTCGTGGCAAAGTTTATATACTACTGAATAGTACTCCTATAAGTTATTAAAAACACAGACTTACCAAGAAACAATGGCAAAACCGATTAGAGCAACACCTACCCTAAGAGGAGTGGATGCGATCAGATTTGTAAAGAATATGATTAAAGAGGAGACTAATCCTGATCCAAGAAGGATTGCCTTTATCAAGAACGCTCTAAAGACGAAGTTTGATGTTCGCTACTGAGGTCCCAATACATAGGTGTGGTGCCTTTTTTTCTTTCTTTCAATACCCTGAGTCCGATTTTCTTATAGAAATGTATTGAATCTTTTGATTTGTCCTGATTTCTCTTGGCATCAAGCACTATGAATCTGCAGCCAGCATATTTGTCAAAGATTCGTTCCGCAGTTATAACGGCGAATTGCAGCATCAAGGTACCGATCCCTCTTTTGAGGAATCGATCATCTACACATAATCTTCCTACCTTAAGGGCAGGCAATGACCGATACAGGATGCCCTTTTCCCTGAAATAATTCTGGAGGTCCCCTTCAAGATTTATCCGGTCATTCAATAGACTTAAGTATCCGATCAATTCATCCTTCAAAAACCATAGATAAGTAACGGATATCTTCTTGTTCTGGTTATCTAAAGCGTCCTCAACCAAGAAATCGACCAGTTCTCTTTCGTAGGACTTAAATGAGCTTAGATCATGTGCGGAATTAAGCCTTTCAATCCTTACCTGACTGGCCTGGATCATTTACCCGAGAAAATTTAGAGTATATTTAAAGTTTTATATTGAACCTGACTATTTGCTGGCGAAATCAAATTTTCTATCTAACGGATTTTGGACAGGAACATTCTGAATTTAACGGATATGAGCGGTAATACGGTAAGATATTCATCGAGTATATGCACGGCATTATTTTTAAAAGCTTAGCGTGAGCTATATGTATGAAGTTATACTTAGCAAAGTATCAGAATTTTTCCATCAGGAAACATTTATAACATCAAAAGAATAGGTACAATAGATCTGGTGCCTGTCTCCTTACAAATTTCCATGATCTTGTCAATCCGTTTCATTTCGAGGGAATACTTCCAACCATACATCTTCTTCCTTTTGTGCAAAATACCCTGTTTACACAAGGCTTCCACGACGATTCTGATCTTATCCTTGGTGATGTTAAGTTTATCAAAGTCCCTATCAGCGAGTCCCTTTGCGAGATTGTCAAAGTAAAGATCATGTGTCCCATTATAACAGCCACAAGATCGAAGACTCTTACAGATGGTTCTACTGACTATGATATATTCACTTTTCCGTACCTTAGTCATCGATTAAATCCTCTTTTTTGAGAGTAAAAATACTGAATTATTTATAAAGTTATGGTATTTATATAACCCCCAATGGATGTTATTGTGACTTCAATGATTGAAAACATAACCTTTAAATAGTAGCGATTACACCCCTGTTAACAGGGTAGTGAACTAAAGGTGATGTGTCAAAAAAAAGAATGTCTTCTTTACAAAACACCTACTTTAACGAGGCGTGAAAAATGAAATCAATTTTTTTGAAAAAACAAGGAGAAAACCCAAAAAACAAGATATTGGACTTTTTGATTACGCACTCTGATTTAGACTACACTTTAAAAGAAATATCTAAATATTCGGAAGCAGGATATTCAAGCGTAAAAGTATTGGTTAAGAAATTAGCTAATGATGGATGGATAACGCCTACTAGAAAAATATCCAAAATAGTTTTGTATAAACTTAATGTCAATAACGCTGAAGTAAAAAAATTTATTGATTTCTACTGGGAAGTTATTGACCAGAAAATTGAAGGAAAAGCAGAAAAGAATAACAATACTGAATGTACCTCTAATATTAGTTCATTCGCTGCAACAGCTCGACATCTATAGGAAATACATTTAAAGAAAGTTGAATTCTTTGGTAATTATGCGCCTGAAAGATATCCCATTTTACAATAAACCAGGGTATAAGTTAAGTCAGGATAAGGTATTAGATGATGCTGAGTTATTGGCCATTATTTTAGAGAAAGGTATTAAGTTGGATGAAAGTTCAGTGGAATTGGCAAATAAACTGCTTTCCAAACACAAAAGCTTAGCTGGATTAAGCAATTTATCACTTACGGAACTTAAGAAAGAGATAGGAACGGTAAAATCACTTAAAATCAAGGCATTGTTCGAGTTGTATAGGAAAACTTCACGATTAAAAAGAGGCGGTTTTAAACCAACAATTGAATGTGCTCAAGATGTCTATAATTACTTTGTAGATAGACTAAAGGACCTCAAAAAAGAGCATTTCTATGCATTACTATTGGATACCAAGAACCGAATCATTAAGGAAGAGTTGATTTCTGTCGGTACTCTCAACAGTTCGCTGGTGCATCCACGAGAAGTCTTTAAGGAAGCTATAAGGAACTCCGCCAATGCGATTATATTAGTTCATAATCATCCTAGTGGGGATTGTGAACCGAGTGAGGAAGATAAAGAAGTAACATTTCGAATTAAGAAAATAGCAAGCATGCTTAAGATTAATCTTTTAGATCATATCATTCTTAGTGGAGATTGTTGGTTTAGTTTTGAAGAAAAAATTAAATAAATTTCTTGAAATATTCCCTTAAATTAGGGTCACAGATATAAATGAAAGTGCCTTTAATGCCCCTTGTCATAAGAACTCTATAAATATTTAAGATGTATTTCTTTAAATCTCCCGGATTATCCAAAGATACCTTTCCTTTAATATCCTTGTATTTATTTTTAAATACAATAAAATCTTTATTTTTAAAATCATAAGATAATTCAGGTCCGATAATGATTCCAGCATAATTTAAATCATAACCCTGGATAGTATGAATACATCCGACTTCATTGATAGCATTTTTAGAAGTTACCCAATTCTTAGTACTGGAATTCCATTTTAACATTACATCTTTAATATTTATGTCATACGCCTCATCTGAATTCTTAGATTTCCACTCCCATGCGTACCCTGCCAGCAATCTACTCAGACCATGTTCTGTTCCTTTTGCTATTTCTTTTGAATCTAGCCATTTTATATGTTCCACCATTTGTTTTAGATCTTCATAAAACTTAAATTCATAATTATCAAAATTTTTGAAATTACAATCCTTATTGCCAAAGAATCTTTCAACCATATCTATGTATCTCGAACCTCCCTTTACCCGTAACTGTGTTTTTAATTCAAAATTTTTGAAATAATTTTTATTAAAATAGGGCGAAGGTATATCAGAAGACCGAATACTTTGGCACTCATCATAAAACAATATTTGATACTTAGAACTACCGATTACCCAATCTAGTTGATTACCCTCTCGATTACTTATTTTTTCATTGTTCTTATCAAAAATCGTATATTCGCTTGGATTAAGATTTTTCCGAGCCTTTAACCTATGTGCTTCATCAACGATTAGAACATCATAATCTCCATCGATAACTTCGCTTGGACCCATAACCATAGAAGCTTTAAGTCGGGATACTTGCTTAAAAACTTTTTTTAAGGTGCTTCTAAATGAAGTCATAGGTATGACCAATCCAATTTTAAATTTACTAAAAAAAGGATCATGTGCAAAATATTTCATCAAGTAGACTGCCAAAATGCTTTTTCCTGTACCCGGTCCCCCAGAAATAAGATTTGGTCTTTCTATTCCATTTTTTATATTGGAAACGACTTCTAATAAAACGGAATGTTGATCCTCCGTTAATGTTTTATACGGAGAATACTTAAATAAATCTCTATTTCTCAAATCAAATAATTCATTTTTTACCATATTCATCTGGATCAATTTCTTCCAGATATTCTCGAATTTGACTTGGTATATCTCTCTCTGGTAATAATTATGCCTACTTAAGCCCTTATTTCCATTCTGCAATAATTTTCCATCCGCTGAGAAATATTCTATCAAAGATGATTCTATATCTAAGGTGGCAGATTTATTAAATTGTTCATCAATCAATAAATGAATTTTCTTTAATATCTTACGTGCAGGATTTTCTAAGTGTTGTTTTGCCCTTGTGTACGCATCAACAGTTTCCCCTATATAATAATTAGAATTATTCTCTAGAATATAAACAACAGGCCAATTTGAGCCGAATCCATATTCTCTAATATTAAAAAGTCCGGTTTGATCAAAATGGAAAGTTTTTATTTCAGTCATGTTTTACAACTCATCATACTTTTTATTGCTCCCTTTAGCTTTCCCTATAGGGTATTTCTCAGAGCTTTTCTTTAACTTCTTTTCAAGTTCTTCACTTAAATCGATATCATACCGCTGAGCTAACCTTAACACAAAAAACAAAACGTCAGATAATTCTTCAGTTATCTCCTTTCTTTTATCAGAATGAAGGATTTCATCGGTTTCTTGTTCAGACTTAAATCTGAAGTTTTCCAGTAATTCACCAGCTTCTGTAATAATACCAATAGCCAAGTCCTTTGCACCATGGAACTGATCCCAATCCCTATCTTCACAGAATTTCTTGATTTTCATCTTCAAATTATCAACACTTGTTGTTTTGTCCATTTTTTATTAGTAAACAGATACTGACTTAAAATACTTACTTCTTCCCAACCCTGACCACATTCGTCTCACCCTTTTCTTTAACAAAATCGTCAGTAGTCATGTTTCGTTTTTGGTTTTTTTCGAATCAGCAATAACATACCTTATCTGGCCATAGGTTATGTTTGAAGGCAATCTTTTTTTGATTGAAGCTAGCCATGGCGCTTCTAGTTTTTCTGGAATTGCTTTCTTAATCACTTCATACGTTTTGTCCTCTACGAAATCTTTAACATCTAGAAGGCCAGTCTCAATAAATTTAGCAATATACACCTCAACATCTCTACTTTGCTTCCCAATCTCTTTAGCTATCTCTTCAGTTGTTTTTTTAGCATTAACCATAGAATAAACTTTTTTAAGGAAATCGCTAAGCATTTCTTCACTAAACTCCGCCTTTGATATTTCGACTATCTTAAACTCATCAGGAATATCGGTGCAAAATTCAGATTCGTTATTCCTTTCAGAAATCAAAAAAAGCTTTTCTTTTGCTCTCGTCATACCAACGTAGAAGACCCGTCTTTCTTCCTCTTCTTTTTTCGTTAAGTCGCATTTTTTAATAACCTGGATTATTCGTGAATCTTCCCAAACATAAGGAAAACTTCCGCAACTCAAACCGACTAAAAATACAACTTTAGCTTCTAGGCCTTTAGAGCTATGGATAGTCTTTTTATTGATAATAAACTCTCTTTTCTTAAAAAAATTCCCATAAGGTACCCAATGCCGTGTCCTACGGTATAAAAATAGCACATCTTTAAACTTATACCCATCAGAATAGAGTTTTTTAGTCTTCTGAAGTATAAAATTAGCGCCATCAATTTCATTTAAGGCATTAAATTGGAATATTTTCTCACTATTGGAAGAATTAAACGCTTTTATATCTTTATCTACCTGATTTGGATTCTTTTTAATCACAATATTCGAAGCTTCTACTATATCATTTGCTGATCGATAATTATAAGGCAAAAGAATCTTCTCGCTTCCTTTGAATTCTTTTTCAAAATTAACAATAAATTCAACTTCGCTACCCCTAAATCCATATATGCTTTGCCAATCATCTCCAACAGCAAATAGATTATTCTCTTCAGTCAATAATAATTTTATCAGTTCAACCTGCGCTGCAGAAACATCTTGGTATTCATCTACTAAGATATGTTGAAATCTTTTTTGATATTTAGTCAGAACATTAGGTTCTGATTTAAACAGTTTTATAACCAGATGGATCATATCATTATAATCGATTAAACTTTTCTTCTCTAAATAATCTTCATAAGAATCATAAAGAGGGATAAGTAAATTATAAAATCGTGATACCTCTTCATGTTTCTCATCTTTTATATTTTCTTTAATTGTGGGGGTGCTTACCCTGTTGGATTTAGCTAAGTTGATTATCTTCATTACACTCGTAATAAACAGGTCAAGCCCTGATTTAAGGTGCTTAAAAGATCCAATAAATTCGGTAGAGGGCCTAAGTTTTATTGCTCCATTTGTTTCTCTATAAATCTCTTTGTAAAGGTAGTTGTAATAGTCACTTAATTTGCCCTGCATCAGACTTTCAAAGGATTCTATTAAGCATTTTTTATGTTTCTTGTACTGGTCTAGTTTCCAGTCTCTTTCTTTTAAATACCTCTCCTTATCAAAACTTTTATCTGTAACTTTATCATCTGGAGAAGAAACATACCAATGTTCGATGTAGATACGATATTCTGGAAGATAAAAATCCGGGTGATAGGATTTTTTTGAGTCATCCTTATCAACCCAGTCGGCTAATGGTTCATACATGTATTTAATGTCATGCTGAAAAAGAAAATTTGCAATATCCCTTTCTGATTTTGATTTGACTTCTTCCCCCCTTAAGGTGATATATTTTGATTTCTTGTAGGATATTCTATCTGGAGCGATTTTTTCATAATCTACAAGATAATCTAGAATAAAAGATTTAACTTGTTCAATAAACTCTGGATCGTTTTTAGCTTCCCCATCTATCAAATACTTGATCACTTTTTGTTGTGTAATCTTGCTTTTATATTTCTCCGTTTGTTTTTCTTCATCCCCAATTACCTTGAAGTGGGTGTTAAACACTTTAGCTCCATCGGTTCTTAAGATGGTATAGCAAAGGGAATGGATTGTACTTATCCAGATGGCTCTCAACTCAGGATTTCTTTCTTTTATCTCTTTTTGAACCTGTTTTAAGTCTTCTTCGCTAACTTTTTTTGTTTTCAGATTAGCATATTTCGGCTCAAAATAAGTAGTTAACCTATCCCTCATTTCCTGTGTAGCATCAACTGTAAAAGTGATTGATAGTATGTTTCCGGCATTTACCTCTTTGTTCCTGATTAAGTGAATGATTCTATGCAATAACACCCTAGTTTTTCCTGCTCCTGCACCAGCAAGGACTAATGTTCGCTTATTATCAGAAACAACTGCTTTTTTTTGTCCGTCGTCTAAACCACTAAATAATTCTTCGTCTTTGAATTGTGAAATTGCTTTTTTAGAAGAATGTAATTTAGCAGTTTTCTTAACACTCTTTTTAGTAAGTTTGTCTTCTTTTCTGACAATTTTAAAAAGTCGAGAGAGTATTGTCATTTCCTCCCCACCCTCATGTATATAGCCTCTGATCTTGTGATGAACCTCTCAAGCAATCTAACCAATTCATCATTGATCTCACCTTTATTTATCATCTTGGCTAAAGAATAAACATCAACAGTCGCTAATTTGTCCCAAAGGCCGATTTTCTTAACAGTTTCAAAGAATTCTTCCTGAGCTTCATCTTCTTTCTTAGGAAAGCTCAGTTTGGGATAAGTCCGCACCGTAGCCTTCACATCAGACCCGAAGATAGTAGACTCACCTTCCTTTTGAGCATATGCAACCAAAGCCTCCTTGATCTTCTCCAGTTTCTCATTGAGGATATCAGCCTCATCTTTTAAAGAAGCAAATTTATTCACTAACTTAACACCATCTTCCTTAAGATATTCATTAGCTTCCAAGGAATCAGTCTTGAACTTATGCTTCCATTCAGGGCAGATTGGCTGGAATTCACACCAAGAGCATAATTTTGAAACATGCGGCTTGAACTGAGTCTCTTTCTTGATCTTCTCGATGAGCCCAATAACCTCAGTACGTAACTCTTCCAGCTGCTCGGGAGTACGAAATGAACTCATTTCCTTATCAAAAGCCAGGAAATGCCATACTAAGCGTACTTTAGTGGCATCTGGATACATCTTCTTGATGCCATACGCATACACAGCCAGTTGTCGGTCATTATCAAGATCATCCTGGGTCTTAAGTGAGTTATTCGTCTTATAATCGTGGATCTCATATGTAGTATCATCAGCCATGGCCAACCTATCGATCCGCACATGGATCTTGTACTCATCATTCAAGGGAACAGTACGTTGAGTCTCTAACGCAATGGTGCGAGTATGATTAAAAGGCTTATACCTATTATAGTAGTCAGTGATGAATCTCTCCCCTAATTTCCGGTAATTCTCAGAATCATACTCCTTATGGACAATGATTATGGCATCATTCCAGTTTTTGGCCCATTCCTTATTGAAAAAGGAAAGTAATTCCTTAAGAGAATTGAGCTTCTGAAACTTTAAGTCTTTATACAGCTTCTCTAAGGTCTCATGAACCCGGGAACCTAGGAATGTCTCAACAGTCTCTTCAATCTCGGTTTTAACCTTATCTATGTAAGCATACTTAAACTTAAGGGGACACTGTTCAAAACAGCTTAACCGGGAATGGGAAAAGGTGTTCATTTCAGATCAATCTTCTCCACCAGTTTTGGATATATCTCGATGGTAAACTTAGTGACTTTCTCAGCAAATTCTACAGTCAGTATCTTGCCGTAATAGGTTACTGAATTCCTGAAATATCGTAGGTCATTAAGGAATGAAACCTGGGTATCCTTAAAGCCCAATCTTTTCATATACGCAACTTCTGCTTCGTGGGCAAAAAGGCCAGAGGAAATGAAACCGTTCAGCAGCAAATGGGCCCTCAGCAATTCCATGAGGATGTCATAGCAGTCTTTTACGATAGAATTGGCAGTCTCTTCATCTATCCCCATCACGCTAAGGCGTTTAGTCAATCCTTTGAAAGACTTCTGGGCCTCCTGAAGCAGAAATTCAGCTCGTGGCTTATCGATGGAGCATTTTCTCATCACACCTTTCTGGACATATTCGTCAAAATCCTTGGGAAGCCTCATAATTCTATCCCTCCGCTCAGGGTAATCCCATTTATGATATTTTCCTTAAGATGGGTATGGATCTTTGCCCAGGATTTGTAGAAATTAATGCTGATCTTCCTCTCCAATAATGATTCATATTTCTTCAGTTCCATGCGCTTTTCATCCATACCGACCACTGCAACATCAATGTCTGAACCATACACATCCTCTCCCCTCGAATAGCTGCCAAAGAGTATTATCGCGCAGCCGGGGAATAGCTCATAGAGGAAGTCAGCCAGGCCTGAGTCATATATCAAGCGGAGATTTTCAGTCCTCTTGAATTCTATGGCTTTCTTATTATCCCTGTTCAGCTGGATGGACATGAGATTCATCGTGTTTGACTTCTTCACCGAGATATAAGAATCTTTTTCAAGATCCTCCAGCACATTAGAGACTGCGGTGGGGGAAACTGCAAGAGCCTGTGCTACTTTTCTCAGATTAAAATCCTGCCCTGCTTTGATGGATAGGAATCTCACTATCTCCAATTGCAATCGTGTCCATTTTAATTTGTACATGTCCATTTTAATAAACACGTGTCCATTATAGTTTATAAACCTTTTGTTTTAGGGTAGCTCAAACCAGCTTAACCGGGAATGGGAAAAAAGGTTCATATCAGCCTAACCCCGTGTTTCATCACTTCTGAGACTAATTTTGATCTTTCATTGGTCCTGAAATAATGTAGTTGGATATCTTTCCCATACAGCTGCAAAATCTGGTCTTTAGCCGAAATCATATTCACTTTTCCCTGAGAAAAAACAGCAATATCGATGTCAGACGAGACTGATGCAGTCTTCTTGGCATGGGAACCGAACATATATGCGGAATCCACTGAAAAGCCCTCAATAAGCCTTAAGAACTCAACTAGGACTATAAACAATTCGAAAGAGGGATAATTCATCCGCTTCTTCTCTTTTCCAATGAGGTCAAGCAGAGCGAGAGTTTCATTATTCTCAAAGTTCAGCTTGATAAGTCGCCTGTCCTTGGTGATTATCTTGTAGAATAACAGCTTGCTCAATGTCCTGTCCAGGGAAAGATTGGTGCCATGTAGAAGCTTCTTGATCTCTTTTCGGGTATACCCCGCTCCGGGAGAATATGAAGCCAAAGCGATGAACTTCCAGATGCTTTTGTTGTTCAATATATTGACTATCATTTTATCAGGTCCAGTACTAGCTTCACATACGGCTTTGCAAGCTTTTCCAAGAAATACGATGCTTTTTCCAAGCTTACCTTCGCACTTACGGTATCAGAAGTGTAATACTGTGATTTCTCCCGTTCGTCCTTTCCCTGCAACAGAGCAAGGTGCAGGGATATGATCGAATCATACTCTTTTTCGGCCTTCTCAATGAGACCGATGATATCTTTTCTCTTCACAAACTCGCGCAATGCTTGAACCGCAGCTGCATGGACGTGGGGGGATGTTAATTTCAGGTTATAGTTTCTAGCTAAGAACAATTTAGAGATGTCATGCATAGCATAATATGCTGCAATGATGCTCCAGCGCGGAAATTGTATGAGCAAGAATTCCGCTGCCTTAAGGTTGTCAGCATAAGTTACATTCAGAAAATCAATGTATGCTTCCTTTTCAGTCGGTGCTAGATCTCTTATGCTGCCCAATTCCCGGTAATGAACTATTGATTTTACCATTTTTGTAGTACTAATCTAATATTATTTATAAATATTACCATTTTTGTGGTATTATTAAGACTACTTTCTATAACCTCGCAATCTTCCCTGAACCTTTAAGTAAACATATTGCATTGAACACTGTTCAAAACAGCGTAATGGGAAAAAAGGTTCATGTCTACATTTTCCTCCGTTTGGAGTCTTTCATCTTTTTGTGTAGGTTCGTATACTCTTTCATGAACAGCTTTATCGTCGGCTTTATATCTTTGTCAAGCTCATATGCTTTCAGTGCAGCATAGTATTCTGCCCTATTCTTGAAGCCTATATTCACCGGAGCGACTCCATGTTTGATGAGTATATTGTTTAACAGTATCCTACCAACTCTTCCATTGCCATCAGCAAACGGATGGATATTCTCAAACTGGTTATGGACAACAGCTGCCAGTACAAGTGCAGGATACCTAGATTTTTTGTCTTCATACCATCCGACAAGCTCATTCATCAGATGCCTTATCCGTGCCTGAGGCGCTCCTTCATGCACAATATTTCTTCGTCCATCCATGACACAGACTTCCTCTCCTTTTTTCCTGAATCTTCCTGCAAAAGGCTTTGAATTCTTAAATACTATCTTGTGTATCTTCTGTACAAGCTTAACTGATATATGTGTTGGATTGGACCGTATGAACCGTAGAGCTTCATCTACCCCATATGCTTCAGCGATATCTTCCTTTGACTTATCAGGCCATTTGTCCTTCTCAAGGATATCTTTGACCTCTTTCTGGTCAAGCCTGCTGCCTTCTATAGCATTGGTGTTGTAAGTGAACAGTTCGGAGAACACTTTCCACGAAAGATGCGATATCCTGATAGGGATCTCTTTCTGTACCGCCTGTATGTCTTGTACCTCTTTCTGAGTAAGCTCAAAACGCAACGGATCTTTTATGATCCTGTACTTATGTATCTCTTCTAAAATCAGTTTCTCTGCTATCGCTTTCCGCTCGGTCATTTTGGATGTATCTTGTCCTAGATATTTCCTAAATTTATGTACTTTAGAACCCTCTCTATAAGAATGAGCCAGATAATATTTTACCTTTCCCCCTATTCGCCTCTTTTCGATGTGCATAGTACTATATAAGGTGACTACATATTTAAATATTTCTATTTAGGTGACTACATTTTGAGAGCAGTGTAGTCACCAAATTCGGGATCCTTTCCAACACCTCTCTTTTTCCATTCATCTGTAAGCTCATCTCTAACTGCAATCCCCCGAACCCTTTTCTCGATCCAGTCTTCAGAGTAACCTTTTTGTTGACCTCAACAAAATGGTCTTTAATATTCTGACCAGATTTTTCACATACTGTTTTTGCCTTTTCAATAACATTAAGGAAATTCCTCCATTCATCATAGTCTAACAGATTCTGCAGATCTCTTGCAAACCAGAATTCTAAACCATCTGCTTCATTAGCATAATCCTCAAAAGATTTTTTCAGCCGAGATATTATCTCTTTCTCCATTTTCTTCACAACCTCGCAATCTTATCAATATAAGCATACTTGAACTTAAGTGGACAATGTTCAAAGCAGCTCAACCGGGAATGGGAAAAGGCGTTCATATCAATTTTACTCCATACTCCTCACTGAACTATACTTAATTTGCAGCAACATTGTCCTCCACAATCCACTTGGGATGAGCAGCAACAAGCTTATTAGTCAATACTATATTATTGGAATAATTCCTCAAATCTTTTTTTGGGATGCGTGCCATTCTGTCCAAACGAAAATCGTAGGAGAGACTAACGCACACCAAGAAAGCGAATTTTTTCCTTGCAGGAACAGGAAAACTATAGGCATAGGTATCATCTTTACCGAACCCCGGTCGTCTGGTCTTGACTTCATATCGTCTATCGCGTCCATCAATACAATCATAACCTTTGTTGTTTGGGCTCACCGCAATCGTCAGCCTAAGATATTTACATGCCAGACTCTCTCCGAGGTCAGCCACGAGTTTTTCTGTCCTTACTACCTTCAATTTCCTCAAGTTCTCCATGATTTTGACATACTTCCTAAGAATTCTTTTGACTTTTTTTGATTCTGGATTCATTCTTCACAACCTCGCTATCTTCCCTGCATCTTTAAGTAAAAATATTTCGTTGGGCACCGTTAATTTTGAATATGAACTTATGTCCATCATACCTCCTTTTTTCTCGTCTTCCTATCAATCACACTGATATGCGCATCCTTATATCGTTTCTTCCAATCATAGCCGTATTTATCCTTTAGTCGTTTATGTTCGTTAACTGTGACTATGCATCCCTCAACAGAATCCAAAATTTCCTTAAGCTTAGAGTTATTATTTTTGTTCTTTACCAATTCATCAATTATAAACTTTTTGGGAACAATATGTTCATGTTGAACTTCAATCCCTTTATGTAAGGAAATTGACACTTCTTTTGAAACTAATCTTGTAGAATATTTTCCTTCAGGACATTCGCTCAATTTCCAAATCAGTTCAGAAAGCAGTCCTCTGACGTACCTGTTTTTAACTTGAGGATATTTTAATACATGATAAATTAACGTTTCTACTTCTTCCTTGTTTCTGTTTATCCTTGGCTTTGCATAATGCCTCAGTATCACCATCTTTCACAACCTCGCAATCTTGCCTGCATCTGTGATTGACAGTTCAGGATCTGTTGTTGCTAGATCCATGTCCTTCAATTCATCAATAGCCCGATAGAACATGGCTTGGCTCAGCTCGATGTCCTTGGCCATGTCAGTGTAATTCTTGCCTTTGTACCTGCCAGAATCAAGATATTCCAGTATTCGTTTCTGTGATTCAGTCAGTTTAAAGGATAACCGGGGTAAGTACACAACAGCAGATTTATCCTCTTCAGGATTGTAAGCTATCTTCTTTACCCTATCATGACGCGCATAAGCAGCAAACAATAGACCGATCGCCTTTGTCTTACGCCCGGAAGTGATATTCACATAGATTGCATCATCTTTTGGCTGCAGATCAATCACTTCAACGCATTTAGAAGCCACAGAAACGATATCATACACCTCAGTCCTGATCACCTGGACATCGATGACCTTGCCTAGTGAATCCTTAATCAATTTAAGGCTCTTATCCTGTTCAGAACTGGGATCCTTATCTACCAGCAATACAAGCCTGTCAGGCCCTAGCCTGGTGGTTGCCAATATTACCGGGTCTGCTGAATACAGTGTCGCTATAAGTACTTTCTTGCCCATTTTCCCCCCATCTGGAGGTATGGTGGAAGCCGGATTTATATAAGTTTCCATGACTGACATGATTATTCCCTGCTTTAAATAGTTTTCTATTTAATTAGAGAATATTATACTAAATGATATAAATATTTAAATAGGAGTATAGTATACCAGAACCTATGAAACTCGAATTTGACCTGGAAAAAGAAGACAGCCTTACACTCAGGTATGTGAAACGACTGATCGAAAGGAAGATCGGGACTGAAGAAGACATCCCCTCAGAGCTGCTGCATCCATGGAGTGTGCTGATGAAGTTAGAGCAGATGATAGGCCACACCATCCCTTGTGATGATCTTGAGGCTGAACTAAAAAAAGACGGTGTGCCTAAGAAAGATACTGCCCAGATTCTTAGCAAGCTCATGAAGGCAGGACTGATATTTGAACCAAGAAGGGGTTTTATACAAAGGATATAAGATGGACAAGAAAGAAGACAGCCTGGATAAGCTGCTCAGCATGATAGAAGATTTGCCGGATGAAAAGAAAAAGAAACTTGCTCAATTTGTTGAGAAGTGGCATTTTGGAAAATGAAAAGGATGCGGAGGTCAAAATGGGATTAAAAGAATTCATGAAGAGCATGAATGAACCATGCTTTTATCTGCAAATAGAAACAGACGACAATACTGAATTGGTTAGAATCAAGCAGGAGAACGCAATGCTCAGGCATATGCTTGCAAATCAACAACAAGAGCCAGAAAGACGCAGAGTGATAGATATTACGCCAAGAAGGAAGCTCCTGGAATGATGCCAACCTTTCTTAAGTCATTTGCGATGGCTGCAAAAAAAGTTTAGCGAGAGCTATGGAGAATGAAGTATCATATCACAGTACTGAACAAGTTGCTTTTCGGCACTATATCTTCCTAAAGTGCTGACTTTAACAAATTCACCATCTTAGGGTGGTGATAAGTAACATATTTATAAATTCTTGATGATTACTCTGTATAAAATGGGCCTGGAATTAAAACATCTCACAAGCATAACCGAGCAATTGAAACTAACTCTTTAGTATCTTCTTAAGGATTGACTCCTTCCCTTTCCAGTAAAGCGCTTCCTTAAGCACTTCTGAGATGTGCTTGACAGGGATAATTTGGACTTTAGATAATTTCTTTGGATCGATGATGATGTCCTTTAGGTTGGAGGCTGGAACAATCACTTTCTTGATTCCTGCTTCGATAGCAGCTTCGACTTTTGAAGTTACCCCACCTACAGGCAGCACTTCACCTCTTACCGAAAGACTTCCAGTCATTGCATATTCCTGTTTTATGGGAACGTTCTTGAATGCAGATATGACTGAGGTAGCTACGGCAATGGAAGCAGAATCACCCTCAACCCCTTCGTGAGTCTGCAGGAACTGCACATGGATATCATACGTCTCCTTAATATCCTGGCCAAAGTAGTTCTTGATGATTGCCGAAACATTCTTGATTGCCTCTTTGGCGATCTCCCCTAATTTACCAGTTGCGATGATCTCTGATTCCTGGCCCCCAGGAGTTACCTGGCTCTCGATAGGGAGGATTATTCCAGAGAATGCCTCCTCGCCACCAATGACTGCCAGCCCATTGACTCTGCCAACGCTCCTTCCTTCAGTGACTATGATCGCATATTCTTTTTTGCGTTCGATGTACTTATCAGCCAGCTGTTTCTCAAGCGGACGAGCAATAGTCTTGGCATTCTGAATATGCATCTTGGTCACAAACTTCGCATTTTCTTCCTTGGCAAGATCACCAGCAGCCCTGATTAAGCCCCCTAACTCCCTCAACCTAAGGGTAAGATGGCCTTTCCTGTTTGCCATGCGCCTGGCTTCTTGGATGATCTCCTCAGCAGCTTCCTTGAGGAAATGGGGTATCTTCTTATCCTTGGTCACTTCTTGCGCAACGAAAACTACGATCTTGTCCCTGTTTTCAGGCGTATCAGGCATGGTATCATTCATGTAAATCTCGTAACCATAACCTCTGATCCTGGAACGTAACGCAGGATGCATATGCTTCACTGTCTCTAAATTGCCTGCAGCAACCATTATGAAATCGCATGGAACTGGTTCAGTCATCACCATAGCTCCAGCACTCCTCTCTGATTGGCCGGTTATGGCAAACTTTTTCTCCTGCAATGCAGACAGCAGATCCTGCTGCGTATGCGGCTGCAAAGTTGCGATCTCATCCACAAATAAAACACCCATGTGTGATTTATGGATCATGCCAGCTACCACACGCTCGTGAGCAGGTGTCCCTAAACCGCCGCTCTGGAATGGGTCATGTAACACATCTCCCAACAGTGCTCCGGCATGCGTGCCTGTGGCATCATTAAATGGTGCATTTTCCTTTTTATAATTGTCAACTATGACTTTAGGCGCAGATACTTTCTCAGGCATCCGCCTCCCTAAATTAAGGAACACGATGAACGCTCCTAAAAATATCATGCCACCTAAAAAGAATGCTGCAAACATGATATCTGAATTGTAATAATTCCGGGCCCACCAGGGAGCAAACATGGCAATCAGCACCAATACAAACATGATAAGGCTCTGGTTCTTGAAGCTGCCAATGGATTGCAACTTGGCCTTAGCCACTAGATCCCTGCCCTGCCCAGCAGGAACAGTCCTGATAAGAGGGGCATTCTCATCATTGGGATTCATGAATGCCACAACATCAACTAATTTCTCCTTGGGAAGAAGCTGAGCCAGGCCCATGCCCAGCATGGATTTACCAGTTCCGGGTTCACCTATCAAAAGAACATGTCTTCGCTGCGATGCAGCTTTTTTTATGATATTGACGGCAGACTCCTGGCCCAAGACTTGGTCTATCAATTGCTTAGGTACTTTTATGTCTGCGGTTGTCTTATACTGTAAATCACCCATAGAGAAATTAAGAGAGCGGTTATTTAAAAAGGTTTTGATTCAATTAATTAGAATTCCCGCTGAACCCAAAAGAACCAGTCTTAGTGGAAGTGGTTTCACTATTATAAAGAAAGGCCTTTGCTGGTACAAACCAGTTAGTATGGAACCACATGGCTACTTAAGAATAGAGAGTTATTTAAAAATTTTCCTATATCTCTGTAACTCCCTTCTCATCCTTGGATGCAAACATAGGGGCAATTTTCTTGTCCTTCATCTTTTCATCATACCATGGCTTCCAAATGCCGATGTCTACCTGGCTGCTCAGAAGAGAGTTTAGGAGAGACAGTGTTGCAGCATCAGCAAAGGAGAATTTCCCGGTAAAGAATTTATTTCCTCCCAAAAGATCATGCAGTTTTTTAAGGTTCTGCGCAATCTCATTGCAGGCATCTTCTTTTGCTTTGGCATCACAATTCAGGATACGATGGGTAAGGTTGTTTGCTTTCATCCTCTCATTAATGCCATATTTCTCAAAATAGAGAGTGGGTGTTGCGCTTGCAGTCTTCTCGACCATAGCCACCACATTCAATATCGTAGCTTTTTCCTTTGCATTGGAACCAAGCATCTTGTAGGAATCAGGGTATTTCATCTCAAGATAGGCTGTTATATGCAGGCTGTCCCAGACCACAGTGCCATCCTCATCTTTAAGTACCGGAATCTTCCCTACAGGAGACAAATCAATGAATTCCTGGGACCGTTTGCTTAAATTGACGCTCACATGTTGAAATTTCAATCCTTTAAAGATCAGTGTAGCTCGCAGTCGATAAACATGCGGGCTGTGTATCCCATAAACCGTTATCATAGTATCACCCAATTTGAGCAATCTTAGTTGATTTAATAATGTTGTCTTTACTGAGGCTCTTTCGAAAAGGTTGACATCCTATGCGAAGTACCTCAGATTACAATTCCAACTGACAAGAGGGTTGGCTCCATCGGAGAATGTCAGTATTTGTCCAGAAGATACAAGTACTGAGCCTGATGGCAACCCTTTCAATGCCCTCTTACAAGGGTTCTGAACCAAACTCCCATAAAATATTTAAAACAGGTAATTAATCACCCATCCTATGGATGAAAAGTCTCTCCTCAGGATTGCGCTAGCCATTTCGTTGGTTGGTATGGCAGCCTTATTCTTTGTATCCTCAAGCATAGACGCTTCTGAAAGAACCATAAGCCAGATAGATTCTGATGATCTGGGAGATGATGTCAAGCTTGTAGGCCGGATAAGCAAGATCTCCCAGACAGGCAGTGTCTCATTTCTGGAGTTGACGCAGCCATCCACCATGGATGTTATCGTCTTCAACAAGGAGAACATGACTCTGAATGAAGGAGATTATGTGGAGATCATTGGAGAGATAGACGATTATGAAGGAAAGTTAGAGATAATAGGACAAAGGATCAGAAAGATTTCCTAGCCAAAGCTTTCGCCGCAGCCGCATGTCTTTTTTGCTTTAGGGTTTGAGACCTTAAAACCAGCTCCCTGCAGACTATCGACATAATCTACTTCAGCGCCATCGATATGCCTCATGCTTTCCTTATCTACAAAAATAGTGATTCCTTTATCCTTGATCTCGAAGTCCCCATCTTCTTTCTCATCGACAAGTTCCATGTCATACATGAATCCTGAACAGCCGCCAGCCTTTACCGCAATCCGTAATGCTTTCTTATCTGACTTGGCACCAATCTCCTTGACCTTTTTTGCGGCAGTAGAAGTAACAGTAAGGTGACCGCTCTTAGACTCTTCCTTGACTTCCACGGCATCATTGAGCTGCCTGACAGCCTCATCGATGACTTCATCAGTCATGCCATGCCCTCTGAAGCCCATCTCGAGCGTTTCCATGCCGCTCACATGGCATCCTACGCAATGAATCCCCATCTCCATTAAAAGTGGAGTTACTTCGGGGTGCTTTACAATTATCTCTGAGATAATCATCTCTTTGTTTATAGGTTTTGCTTCCATATGATTTAGAATACATTCATTGTTATTTAAACTTTTGGTTTAAGGCAGTAAATTATATATACCTGCCTGAAAGTGCTCGGGCTGTGTTTGTATCCAAAAAAGTAAAAGTATCGTCCAATGGAAAGGGCAAAGCTCTTTATGTTATAGATGATATACCACAAGGAGAATGCATTCTTGAATTCAGCAGGGAATATGTGAATTCCCCCTCCAGGTATACCCTTAGAATCGACGAGGATAAGCATCTTATTAACGCCAATCCCGAAGCAGAGGAGAATTTTATCAACCACTCCTGCGAACCGAATGCGTGCATCGACTTTGAGGAACTATCCCTAAAGTCAATGAGGCCTATCAAGTCTGGTGAGGAAATAACCTACCATTATCTGACAGCTGACTGGGATAATGAGGATTCATTCACCTGCAGATGTGGCTCCCCAAACTGCTTACACAACATCAAAGGATTTAAGCATCTGTCCCCTAAAGACCGCAAGAAGATTTTTCATCTTGTTTCTCCTTTTATCCGAAAGAAATCATTGGAAAAGTTGTAAATTCTGATAAATTTAAACACAACCTTTATAAATAGTTAACGATTGTTAATTATCCTATGAAGCAAAGCATGCTGCCGCAGGAATTGGAAGTGTGGTACATACTTCCCGCTATCCGTAAGGCATTCGCAATCGAGATGATCCGACAGGGTATACCTCAGAAAAGGATAGCTGTATTATTGGGAGTTACATCTGCGGCAATCTCACAATACAAGAATGATAAGAGGGCTAAAGAGATCATGTTCAATCCTATGGTTAAAGCAGAGATAAAAAAAGCGGTTGAGCGCATTATGAAAAGCCCCGATATCGTGTTTAGTGAAGTGATGTACATCAATCAGCTGCTGAAGCAGAGCAGGGTCTTCTGCCAGATTCACAAGGAAATGTCTCCGACGCCAAAAGGCTGCGAGGCAGTATGCGACAAATATTATTTTGAAGGGCTGATTAAGCTGAGAGGTGCATAAGATGTCAGAAGCTACAACCCAAGATTTTACCATAAACAGGGAACGGTACGACCATTTTAATCCAGAGAGACTGCTATTCAAGGCTCCTGAAGGGCTTACTGAAGATTTAGTCAGGCAGATCTCCAAAGAGAAACATGAGCCAGAATGGATGCTGCAGAAACGTCTCGAAGGATTCAGAAGGTTTCTTGAACTGCCGCTGCCAACCTGGGGGCCAAGCCTGGCAAAGTTAGACTTGAATAAGATCCATTACTACATGAAGCCTGATGCAAAATCAAATGCCCGCAATTGGGAGGATGTCCCTGAAGACATAAGAAAAACCTATGATAAGCTGGGTATTCCTGAAGCTGAGAAGCATTCGTTAGCAGGCGTAGGAGCACAATATGAAAGCACAGTGGTCTATCACAACTTGAAGAAAGAATGGGAAGACCGGGGGGTCATTTTCCTTGATTGTGACGAAGCATTGCAGAAGCATCCTGAATTGATGCAGAAATATTTCATGACAACTTGTGTACCGATAGGTCTCCACAAATTTTCAGCATTGCACGCTGCAGTGTGGTCAGGCGGAACTTTCATCTATGTGCCGAAGGGAGTCAAGCTGAAGACACCATTGCAGGCTTACTTTAGGATGAACGCCAAAAAAGGAGGCCAGTTTGAGCATACCTTGATCATAGTAGATGAAGGAGCAGAATGCCATTACATCGAAGGCTGCTCAGCTCCCCAATACACTGAAAGTTCCTTGCATGCAGGATGCGTAGAGATCCATGTGCTTAAGGGAGCGAGAGCAAGATACTCAAGCATAGAGAACTGGAGCAGGAATACATTCAACTTAAACACCAAGAGAGCTGTTGTCTATGAGGATGGTGTCATAGAATGGATTAATGGCAATCTAGGATCAGGCTGCACTATGTTATACCCTGCATCAGTTTTGATAGGCGACCGGTCAAAGAGCGATTTCATAGGAGTTGCGTTTGCAGGCCCTGGCCAGAACCAGGATACTGGCTCAAAAATAATCCACATAGGCAAGAACACAAGCTCCACTATAACATCAAAATCCATCAGTCAGGGTGGAGGCATAACCACCTACCGAGGCTTGTTGAGTGTGCGCAAAGGCGCGAAGAACACAAGCTCTAATGTTGAGTGCGATACATTGATGATGGACAATCTCTCAAAATCAAATACGTATCCCTCTATGGACATCAAAGAGAACTCAGTCACCATAGCCCACGAAGCTACAGTAGGAAAAATAAGTGATGAGCAGATTTTCTACCTGATGAGCAGGGGCATCAGTGAAGAACAGGCAAAACAGCTGATAGTATCAGGCTTCATAGAGCCGGTTGTCAAGCAGCTGCCTCTTGAATACGCAGTAGAACTGAATAGATTGATTGAATTAGAGATGGAAGGATCGTTAGGATAATTCTCATGGAACAGATTACTGAAAAGCAATTCAATGCATACCTCAAGGAAGAGCCAACATGGTACCGAAGTTTGAGGCAGGTGGCATTCCAAAGGATGAAGCAGCTGCCCATGCCCTCTTTCAGATACGGGCTGTCCATCCTCATCAAACCTGAAAGCTTTGATTTTGCTAACTTAGGCATTCCAAGCAGAGCAGACAACAATATCCTTATTTCAAAACAAGACGGCATTGAAATAGCAGTAGGCAGCACAATGCCTGAAACTGCAAAGTCATTCGAGGAAGAGTATGAGGACAAGCTTCTGGCGTATCATACCGCATTTGCAAATGAGTTCATCGTCATCAAGATACAGAAGACTGTGAAAAAGCCTGTTGAGATAAAATATGATCTGAGGGGAAGCACCATCTCCACTATAATGATTACCTCAGAGCCAAACGCAAAGGCAAAAATCATACTGATGAAGTCCTCAAAATCCCTTCCCTCTTCCACATTCAACAGCGAACACATCCTGATCAATGCGGGTGCTGGAAGCTCCATTGAGTTCATCTCAACGCAAAATCTAAGCAGGAACGTGGTCAATGTGCAGCATAGGACTGCAATATGCCAAAAAGACGCTACAGTAAACTGGACAGAGCTTTGCCTTGGTACAATTTACACCAGAGCTGCAGTAAGCACCCGGTTAGTAGGCCAGGGAGCATCTACAAAAAATTTGTTTGTGTTCCATGGAACTGACAAGCAGCGCTTTGATATATTCACTGCATCTTATCATGATGCACCAGACACACTTTCAAATATTATAACAAGGGGAGTCTTAAACCAGGAATCAAAAGGCCTGAGCAGAGGCCTAGTCAAGATTGCGCAAAATGCTGCAGGAAGCAATGGATATGAACAGCAAGATGTATTGCTCCTCAGCGAACATGCTGAAGCAGATGCTATCCCTAATCTTGAGATTGACAACAACGATGTCAAATGCAGCCATGGAAGCACGGTAGGACAGATTGACGAAGAGAAGATTTTTTACCTCCAGAGCAGGGGGCTTTCAAGGGAGCAGGCTGTGCAGCAGATCGTCCTGGGATATTTCATGCCCATTGTGGAATTATGCAGTGATCAAGAGATAAGAGAAAAACTGTATGAGGTAATTTCAAAGGAAGTAGCATGTTGACAAACGAAAAAGTAACAGAGCTCAGGAAAGATTTTCCTATTTTGAAGAAGAAGATAGCCAACAAACCGTTGGTATATCTGGATAATGCAGCTTCAACGCAGAAACCTGAGCAGGTCATTGGAGCATTGGACACGTATTATAGGGAAGACAATGCGAATATCCATCGGGGCGTCTATAAGCTCAGTGAGATGGCCACTGAGAAGTATAATCATGCCAGGTCCACTATAGCTAAATTCATCAATGCCCAGTTTGAGGAAATTATCTTTACCAGAAACACGACAGAATCCATAAACCTGCTTGCATATACATTAGAAGGGGTTGGCAAGAAGATTGTCCTTACAGAACTGGAGCATCATTCAAACATGGTCCCCTGGCAGCAGGTAGCCAAGCATTTTGGAAAAAAGATCGAGTATATCAAGGTTAATAAAAACTTCACCCTAGATTATGAAGATGCTGAGAAAAAGATAGATGATGAGACAGGTATCCTTGCTATTGGGCATATCTCAAATGCGTTGGGAACCATAAATGACGTTAAAAAACTAGTCAAACTTGGAAAGTCGCATGGAGCTATAACCATAGTAGATGGAGCTCAGAGTGTCCCGCACATGCCAGTAGATGTTAAGGAAATTGGATGTGATTACCTTGCTTTTTCAGGTCATAAGATGTTAGGGCCAACAGGCATAGGAGTTTTATACGGAAGAAAAGAGCTTCTTGAAAAGCATCGGCCATTCAATTATGGCGGTGATATGATCCAGGAAGTTACCTATCAGGGAGCTACCTGGAATAAGCTGCCTATGAAATTTGAGGCTGGAACTCCCCACATAGCAGGAGCTATAGGATTGGGAGCAGCAGTTGACTATCTCCAAAAAATAGGTATGGGAAATATCCATGCATGGGAGAAGCGCTTAGTCAAGATTTCCCTGGAAGGGTTCAAAAAGATTCCAGGGATAGCTATTTACAACCCAGGGCAGAAAGATAGCAGCGGCATCATTTCATTTAATCTCAAGGATGCGCATGCGCATGACGTTGCCCAGGTGCTGGATGATGATAACATATGCATCAGAGGAGGCCATCATTGTGCCATGCCGCTCATGTCAAAGCTGGGCATTGCGGGAACATCCCGGGCAAGTTTTTATCTTTACAATACTGAACAAGAAATTGCTATTTTGATGAAAGGCTTGGAAAAAGCGCAGAAGGTGTTTGGATAATGGACTCAGCAGATATGTATAGGGAACACATCTTGGAGCTGTACAAGGATCCTCCGCATTTCGGTACTTTGGAGCATGCAACAGCCTCTCATCGTGAAGTGAATCCGCTCTGTGGAGATGATATCATGGTCCAGGTTATAGAACGTAACGGTGTGGTCAAAGATGCCAGATTCAAAGGCAAGGGATGCGCCATAAGCATCGCCTCCACTGCACTAGTTGTGGACAAGATGATCGGGATGAAGATTGAAGATGTGTTGAAATTAAAAAAGGACGATGTGCTCAAGATGCTTGAGATTCCCATCGGACCGGTTCGGCTTAAATGCGCCTTATTGGGTCTTGAGATAGTCCAAAAAGTAGTAGGTGGTTCTAATGGCTTTGCTCGAAATTAAGGATCTCCATGTTGAAGTGAGCGGAAAAGAGATCATAAAAGGACTCTCCATATCTTTGGAGCTGGGAAAGATCAATGCGCTCATGGGTCCCAACGGCTCTGGAAAAAGCACATTTGCAAACACGTTGATGGGGCATCCGAATTATAAGATAACCAAAGGTAAGATCATCTTTAATGGAGAGGATATAACTGGGTTGGAGCCAGATGTCCGGGCAAAAAAGGGGCTTTTCCTCTCTTTCCAGTATCCCCGAGAGATAGCAGGTGTTACCTTGACAAATTTCTTGAAGACAGCATTCAACAGCATAAAGGAAGAGAAGCTGTCAATCATTGAATTCAGGAAAAGACTCAAGGAAAAGATGGAGCTGCTGCAGATGGACTCTAAGTTCCTGGATAGATACCTCAATGAGGGTTTTTCCGGTGGAGAGAAGAAGCGCGCAGAGATCCTGCAGCTTATGGTGCTCGACCCCAAACTTGCGATACTGGATGAGACTGATTCTGGGCTTGATATCGATGCATTGCGGACAGTTTCAGAGGGAGTTAACCATTTCATGAAAAAGGATAAATGCATCCTGATCATAACGCATTACAAGAGAATTCTGGAGTATATCAAGCCAGACAAGTTGTTCATCATGATAAATGGCAAGATCGCATTGCAGGGTTCTGGAGACTTGGTGGATCAGCTTGAAAAGAAGGGTTATGAGTGGATAGAACAGGACCAATAACCTTTTATAAAACAACTTGTTCTGTTTTTGTATGATTGATCAAGAGAGTAAACGCCTGCATGCAAAACTGAAGAACATTGGATGGACTGAAGAAGATTGTAGGCTTATAGCTCCGCTCACATTAGAGATCAACAAACTGAAAAAGGAGCAGGATGCGATAATACTTGCCCATTCATATCAGTCCCCTGACATTGTGTATGGCATTGCTGATTTTGTAGGAGACTCATACGGCCTGAGCGTGAAAGCAGCTAAGGAGAAGGCTAAAAAAATTGTATTCTGTTCTGTGCATTTCATGGGAGAGACCGCTAAATTGCTAAGCCCTGAAAAAGAGGTTTTTGTGCCAGCAGTTGCTGGCTGCTCGCTCGCTGAATCGATCAAGCCTGAAGATGTAAGGGCATTGCGGAAAAGATATCCTAAAGCAGGTATTGTTGGCTATGTAAATACATCTGCTGCAGTAAAGGCAGAGTGTGATGCGTGCTGTACTTCGGCAAATGTAGTCAAGGTGGTTGAAGCGATGCCGCAGAAGGATGTCGTCTTTATCCCAGACAAATTGATGGGAAAAAACCTGCAGAAATTGACCTCAAAGAATATCATATTGTGGAATGGAACCTGCATCGTGCATGAAGAGTTCAGGCCAGAAAGCGTTGACGCTATCCGCCAGCAATATCCTGATGCGAAGATACTGGCCCACACTGAATGCGAACCAGTCTTGGTGGATAAAGTTGATTTTGCAGGAAGCACATCCCAGATGATAAACTATATCAAGGAACACGAAGGTTCCCAATATATGCTTATTACGGAATGCGGCCTTACTGACAGGGTAAAGGCAGAATTTCCGCAGAAATCCATTGTCGGAACATGCAATCTATGCCCTTACATGAAGGAGATCATGTTAAAGGATGTGCTTCAGGTATTGAAGCATCCACGCAAAGACCAGAAAATAGAAATTCCTACAGGAATTGCGATAAAGGCCAGGAAAGCACTGGATAAGATGTTTGAGTTGGAGAAATTAACAGACGCCAGGTAAGAAAATTGGGGTAGGATACTTCTTTGGTTGTATGGTGATTCTCACTCTGAATCTGAGGTGGTGATCAAGAATTTTACCTTGGAAAAAGAATAGCACCATCCAGTTTATTGAAATGAATGTCACAAGTGACCAACTGAGCGTTCAAGGCTTCAGCTGACAGATAGATGAGTGCATCTGCAAGACCGAATTGCTTAAACTTCTTTCGCATTTGGATCTTAAAAGAACCAGAGTCAAGAGCCACACCAATATCCAGAGGTATGACCTTTGCCCGTGAGTGGATAAATTTGAAAAAACCATTAAAATCTTCCCCCTCCCTAGCAAACTTATCTGAAAGTTCTGCTATAACGAGTACAGGCGTAGCGATATCTTCAGTTTCGATCAGGACTTTAAGATTAACATTTTCCCCAAGGTAATACTCTATCCATGCAGAAGAATCAATCAGATATTTAGTGTTCATGAAGTCGTAATCTATCCTCTCGGGTGAACTTCGTAATTTTTCCTTTACCCTTACCATAAAAAGAATGGGGGATAGCCAACCGTTCCTCAGCGAGGCTGGTGACAACTGAATCAAACGTCGGCCTGTTTTCCAATTCTTTTATTCTCTCCAGTATTTGCTTTGTAGAATCTCTGATCTGGATCGTAGTTACCATAGCTATAACTATAACTATAGATAGTATTTAAATCTTTCGCCAAAAAAGTAAGAGTTAGGCAGCTGCTGCCGCAGTGAAGCTGTTGTTGTGGTGGGGTTACCTTACTATTCTTTCTTAAGAACAAACATAAGGGGAACATCACTTTTCTGTGGACTGAAGTCCACAGCACTAACCTCGTCACATAGCAAATACACTAAAGTGTACATAATAATACAAAAAAGTGTAAAGATTTATATATAAGCTATGTATTAATACACTTTGGTGTATAAGATGGAATATGAAAACCAAAAAGAATTATGCAAAGAACTAAAATTAACAACAGAGGAAGCCCAAAGATGGATTAAATTTCATGAGAATGTCTACAAAGAAGACGAAGAAATGGCCAATAAGGTGCTTACAGACTCTCCCCGATGGTCAGTTATTATGGCCTACTATGCTATGCATAATGTGAGCAAGCTCTATCTGGCAAAAGTGCACAACCTCAAGATCAGCGGGCAGGATGTGCATGCGCAAACATTATTTTTTATCTCGAAATATGTGAAGCAAGAATCAAAAAGAATCATACCGCTTCTGAAGCAGGCAAAAGAAGAGTTTGATGCAATCACGTCATCAAGCATATGGGTTATTCCACAGCTGCTGTCGAAAGGAAGGGACGAAAGGACAAAGACGCAATATTATGACGTTTCCAAAGCAGGAAAATCAAAGATAGAACTCATGCAAGCTGCTCAATATTTTATCGACAATTTCATGATTCCATACATCAAGATAATGGAGGGGCTGCTCTGATGCTTTTGGATATCTGTTTGGGAAGCAAATCTGCATGGAGAATCTTAGTGCTGTATGGAGAATCGCCTGGAGCAGGATTTACTAGGCAAGATCTTAGAAATTATACCAAATTAGGAAACAAAGCCTTGTCGTTTGCATTGAATAGGCTCATTGCGTTCGGCATTCTTACAAAGAGCAAGGAACAATTATCCTTGGCAGTTTACAAGATGAACAAAGAAAGCAAATACATCCAAGATATTCTCAACTTATTGCAGAGAGAAAGGCAGGACCTTAACCATCTACCCTATAATTTTAGTGCCATAGCACGCGAATTTGCGAGGGAAGCTGTTGATTCTGTTGACGCCCTAAGCATACACCTCTTTGGCAGTGTTGCCAAAGGAACATATCGGGAAGATTCTGACATTGACTTTGCAGTAGTTGTAGAAAAAAAGACCCCAAAAGAGGAAATGGCAATAAATGCCATAAGTGACAAGCTGTCAAAAAAGTGTAAGAGAAAAATCCAGTGCTTCCTCATGACACCAGATCAGTTTACTAAGAACAAAACAGGTCTTGCTGAAGAAATAATGAAGCATGGGATAAAACTAGTTTAAATAAAGGATTGGATAGCGATAAGATGTTTGTCGAAATCATCATTGCAATTGTGTTAGGCATCATTGCCGGGATTTTCACAGGCCTTACCCCAGGCATCCATGTTAATTTAGTCTCGCTAATCCTTCTTTCAGTTTCTCCGTTCTTCCTGCAGTTCACATCTCCCCTTGTGTTAGGCGTATTCATCATTTCGATGGCAGTTACCCACACATTCCTTGATGCCATACCGTCCATATTTTTAGGAGCGCCTGATGCAGACATGGCTTTAGGAGTTCTGCCTGGCCACAGATTACTGTTGGAAGGAAGAGGGTTTGAGGCTGTCAAGCTGACAGTTATAGGATCTTTGCTTGCTTTGATAGGGACTGTTGCACTGATCCCTTTGGTTATTCCATTTGTGCCAGAAGTGTATGGTTTTATCCAGCCGTATGTCGGTTACATATTGATCGTAGTTGTAATCTACATTATACTTATTGAAACTGGATGGGTAAAGAAATTATGGAGCCTTCTTATATTCCTCCTTTCCGGCGTTCTGGGGCTTATAACATTACATTGGAATAATTTTAAAGATCCATTATTCCCCTTGCTCAGCGGTCTTTTTGGCATCAGCACCTTGTTGCTTTCATTAAATGAAAAGACAGTGATACCAAAACAGAAGATAACAGAAACTATAAAGGTAGGCAAGGCTAAAACAGCAAAAGCAGTGGTCGCTGCAGTGGTTTCAGGAAGCATTGCTGGTTTGTTGCCTGGCATAGGCTCTGCTGAAGCTGCATTGCTTGGCATGGTTTTAGTGGGAGAAATTGGCAGCTATGCGTTCATGATACTTATCGGCGGCATAAATGGGGTAAATTTTATCTTCAGCTTAGCCAGCTTGTATACATTAGAAAGGGCGAGAAATGGCGCTATTGTTGTTGTTCTGGAGCTGATGAAAAAGATAACTGCTCATGAACTGGTCATATTTTTGGCAACTGCCTTGGTTGCAGGAGCTGCAGCAACATATATAACTCTAAAAATAAGCAAAAAGGCAGCAGCGCTTATTTCCAAGATAAATTACCGGAAATTATGCATTGGCGTAATTGCTTTTGTTACCGGCATGGTTATATTTTTCTCACATTTCTATGGCCTGTTGGTGCTGCTCGTAAGCACCTCTATTGGCATGATAGCGCCTTTGGTTAATGTTAAGAGAAGCCATGCGATGGGTGTTTTGTTGCTGCCGATTATTCTCTTCTTCGTCTTATGACTTCCAAATATTTATATATTATATGAGGTTTCAGAAGCTGGATAAGGATAAAGCAAGTTACACATGTGGAAAATGCAACCGAGTGATCATCTATGATTATTACAAAAGATCCCCCAATGTATGTCCATCCTGCGGGGAGAGCATAATCTACTTAGATGATTAAACTACAGATCATTGCAGTGGGCAGGCTTAAGAATCAGGCAGTAGCTGAGCTTCTTTCGGAATATAAAAAAAGGCTATCCCCATTCTGCAGGTTTGATATCATCGAGCTCAAGGATGAGGGATTGGAAAAAGAAGCTGCAAAAATTGAACAATATCTAGATGCAAATTGCTTCATTCTTGATCCCCAGGGAACCCAGATGGATTCAGGGCAATTTTCAGACTTTCTTAAAAGAAGAGAAACGATCAAGTTCGTCATTGGAGGGCCTGAGGGGATTCATGCTTCGATCAAGGCTAAGGGAAAGATGCTCTCGCTATCCAAATTGACCTTTCCACATGAGCTGTCAAGGCTTTTGCTGATTGAACAGATATATAGGGCATTTATGATAATACATAAGAGGAAATATCCGAAATAGGGGTGAGGTAAAATCAACAGAAAAGTAATTTGCTTGTTTGTTTTAATATTGATCATTGGTTGCAGCAATCCAGATGATACTACCGAGAATCCAATAATCAACACCACGCCATCCGAAGAAGATATACCAAGTACAATCCCAGTTGAGGAATCTGTCCCTTCAACAGTCAGAGTAACCCTGTATGCCAGAAATAGGTTTGATCCACCTGAATTGAATATACGGCCCGGAACTACCGTTGAGGTCCTGGTTGATGACCAGTTCAATGGGATATTCACAGTACGGATTGTGGGCCTGGATTCCAAAACAGGATTAGCTGATGGAGATATTGCTTCTTTCACTTTTGATGAGGTCGGACAATACACAATCAAACAGGTTCCACTCTATCATGAATTAAATGTAACGGTTGCGGGAGAAAGGATTGAAAGTGCGCCAAAACCAGCTGCCGTAGAAGTTAGAACCAGCGACGAAGCTTCATTGCCAGACAGAAAGTTTTCTCTCTTTGAGCTGCAGCAGTATATCCAGGAATTCATGCATAAATCCTATGATTTTCATTCGTCGATGGATACTGATGAAGATATATATTTTACCTCTCCGAAGACATGGGGCATCCATGCATTAGCTGCTCCCATGGAAACCACTGATGATTTTATCGCTGCGATGAGCAGTCCGAACTGGGATGTGTGGAAGCTTTACAACAATCCCGAATCCTGGGACGATTTGTATCCTGTGTTGGCTGAGGCCCAGTTTGAGGCAGCCTATCCCCCAAACATGGATTACTTTTCTTACAAGGATTCCGACAACACTTATTTTCCAGAATACAAATTCAAGGATTATACGGAAGACTCAGATGAGATTTATATTGACGGGTTTGAAAAGGCTGTCGAGACCGCTCAGGGAACAGTGCTTCAGTATGGCGTGATTGCGATGTATGCAAACTCTCACCAGTTATGGGATTCCAATTGGAAAGAACCGCTGTTGATATACAAAATTCCTTGTACAAAGGATGTAATAGTGTACTATATGCCAGAAGATGCCGGATTTGAGGATTTTGAACCAGGAAACCTTAACAAAGAACAGGTGATGGAGAAGTGGCAGGCGTATATCCAGAAAAGCTTCCAGGCTCATAAAAAAAACATTGAACCGATACTGGTGTATTGCGGAGTAAACCCAGCATTATTTAGCGCAGATGACTTCAAACCACTCACTAAATCAGAGACAAAAGTTGTTAGAAATAACAAGATCCATTACCTGCTCTACTTTGATCATGAGTTTACTTACTCAGGAACGATGGAAAGAAAGTATGCTGATGAATTCATACTGAAAGAGTTGAATTTTACTTTCAAGAACCTGGACAGTGAAAGTTATGATGGTGACTTCTCAAGGCTGCTGATTAGGGTGCTGATAAATGATTCTGAAGATACGACTCATTTCATTGACTACAATCTGGGTCCCGTGGTTCCAGGAAAAGAGTACGCATTGACCAAAGAACTGGCTACGACCATCAAAGGAGAGAATGTTACGCTGATTTTCATACCAGCAATTGAGATTACCATTAGAGAAGTGACCGGAAGCAAGGAAACAGTGTATTGGGTTGCATATCCATTAAGCCATCCCATCATTTATGAACCTGAAGTGTAGTTCATGCAATAAAGGAGAGCTACTTTCAAGTCTTTGGAGCAAACATTTAAATAATATGATTTTCTTTGTAATAAAAATGGAAACAGCACTCATAACATGGTGGAGCGTGAATCATTTCTTTTCTGGAGTGGCATTTGGTATAATCTTTAACTTCAGGAAGTTAAGAAAGACTACACCATTACGAAGTGCAATAATCACCTTGCTCCTGCTCATCGCATGGGAACTGTTTGAACGCTATGCGTTAGCCGGTATTGAATTTGGCCGTGAACTTATAAGAAACAGGATCGCTGATGTGGTGATCGGCTTTGCCGGCTTCATGATAACCTACATCTTGCTGAAGAAGCACCCATTGAAGGTTCTGCGTTAGAAGAATGCTCTGTGCGATTTCTGGCAACGTAATATTCCAAAAAGAAACCTTTTTAAACCACCATTGGATTCTGCATATATATGGAAGCGATTATTTCAAATTTCAGGAAGGGAAGGAAGACCCAGACTACAAACCAATTTGTGCTAGTTGTTAAGGGATATTCTAATAAAGAGAAAGCTGCAGAATTGGTCGGCAAAGAAGTGACCTGGAAAAGCACTGCAGGAAAAGAGATAAAGGGAAAGATCACATTTCCTCATGGCAACAATGGTGCAGTGAGGGCTTTGTTTGAAAGAGGTTTGCCTGGTCAAGCGTTAGGCGGAAAAGTAAATATAAATTAAAAAATTATTTCTCAGAAGTTACTTTGGGAAAAGGTCTTTTGACTTCGATAGGTATAAGACCCTGCTCAAACTCAAGTTTTGCTATCTCAACTGGATTGTACTTTATCCTCTCCAGGTCTGCTTCATTCAGTTTCACGAGAGGCTTCGCTCCCATGCCGATCTGCAGGGCTCTTGATCCTATGACCCGTGCTTTCTCAAAACGCGTATATTTCATCATAATGCACCTCTCAATTCCTTGGCTTTATCCAAAGCTATATCGACCATCTGTAGGATTTCTTCGCTTCCCAGAGGGCTGTCGCCGCCTTTCTGCAGAGCGCATAAAGTGCCGTCCTTCAATGAAGCGACAGTCAACCTTGCATCGAGCACCTTTTGCTCCTCGATAAGCGGATCAACCACAAATGAGTTTCCGATCTTGAGCACAGTAACAGATATAGGCTCATGGTTCAGGACAAGCTTTTCCTTCCGTGAAGATTTGTAGTCAATGGTGCCATCTGCATAGCTAGGCAGCTTTGCAGTCTTTAAAGCAGCCAAAGCCGCAAGCGCAGCTGCGTCGAAGAGATTGCCTGCATCATTGAAAGGTATTATGTCGATGGCAACCATCCATACCTTCTCTCCCTTGGTTATGCACAACTTCTTGAAATCGATGGCCTTGCTCTCCCTGATACCTCTATCAACAACCCTCGCCAGCTCGATAGCATCGATGCTAGGTGGTCCTAACTCGAATTCAGGATTTGACATAGGTACCAGTTCCGCACCTACTATGATAGTTCCTTGGTCAGGATTGTCAGGATAGGGCGTTCCCACCTCGAACTTGATTCCTACAACTACTTCAGTATCGCCTATAGAAACTTTTGCTGAAGCGCATGCAGTGCTATAGAGTCCTGTCTCGACCTTGATGGGCTGCCGATAGTCAAGAGGCTTCCTGCCATCTAGCCTAACGCCTTTTGATAAAAGTTCCAGCACATGGGATCGTAATCCATCGTCCATTTAGACCACCCTGTATTTTTCTTTCAGTGCCTGTTTCTGAATCTTGTATATTTCAGCACAAGCCTTCTTCGCTTTGTCAAGGACTTCCTGAAGCTGCTCTTTCTTGACCAAACCATCCATCTGCAGCAAGCTTATCTTACCCAAGTTAGGCAGCATTGCAACAGGTATATCAGCGACAGGCCCATCTTCATAGGCTTCCTCAGAATAATCCAGGTCAACAGCCAGCTTGTCATCAACTCTGCCTACTGATACCGCACAGACCAAATCCTTCATGTCAAGACCGGCATCAGCCAATGCCATCGAAGCAGCGCAGATGCCTGCGCATCTCGAACCAGCTTCGGTTTGAGGCAGCTCGATGAATACATCCACTACTGCATTGGGAAAATCATCCAGGTTAAGGACAGGTGATAAGGCCTTTTCGGTGACCATAGAGATTTCTTTTGACCTTCTGGATCCGCCAGGCCTGACTCTATCTGAAGAGCTCGAAAACGGCAGCATGTTATAGTTGCATCGCAAGATTCCCTTCTCTGGATTTTGGAGGAATTTAGGATACAAATTTCTAGGGCCATAGACTGCTGCATATGCCCAGGTATTCCCAATCTTGAAGGACGCTGAACCGTCAGCTCTTTTGATAACACCAACTTTAGCCTCGATCTTCCTCATCTCATCAAAACTACGATTATCAATTCGTTTCTTGTACGACATTTGAAGTACCCCCTAATGTTGTGCCAGTTTCCTTCTCAAGGAATTCCTTGATCCGGTCAGTGAGGCCGCTCACATGGGCCTCATCCTCTATCTTCTGGATTGTCCTGACTGCGAGCAGTTCCATCGCAGGAATATCTCCCTGGATCCAGACAAGGCCATTCTGGCCGACCATGATCCTGGCGTTAGTAGCCTGTTTTATCATAGAAACCATGCTTCCCTGCTTCCCGATTACCCGGGGAACCTTATTGGTGTTGATAGGGACGATTCTGCCTCCCATGAGTTTGCGCAATCCAGGACCTTTCATGGTAACATCAATTAGCTTCTGGCTCGTTACATTAGTTATCTTGCAGATGATGTTATCACCGATCTTGTAATATTGAGTTAAATCTGCGCCCCGTGCAATAAATTCAGAGGTGGCATCCTTCATTGATAGCATCGCTGAATATGGAGAATTCGTTTCCAATCTCCATCCGCTGAAATTGACATCCACAACCTTGCAGATGATGGTATCGTTTCGCTTGGGTGAATACCTTCCGGAAAGCTTCAGTAATTTTATGGTCCTTCCATCCAAAGTCACTAACCCTAGTCTGCCGCTGTAGATATTGTCGCCTTCCCGATAGGTTCCAAAGCCAGGCAGATAGTCCATGCCTTCCACCAGCAATTCTCCAGGAACCACAACATCTTTTTCATTCACTAATAGCTTTGTCATATCATTTCACCCTCAATACTTTTGATGCGATTGTACCGTGACATAATGCATTCAACTTACTATGAAAATCCTCTTCCAATCCTCCGGGCATCTCTACAACCGCAAGATAGCTGCCGTCAGACTGCCAGTCTTCCCGTAATTTCTTGCCGAACTGCTGCAGTATAGGATAGGCTTTAGCACCATACTCTGCCGGGATTACTACCTCAATCTCTTTGACCTCAAACTTGATAGGCAGTATAGGACGAATAGCCTTTAGAGCATCCTGCACTTGCCGCTGCACATCTTCAGTTTCATTAACATGGAAGTTTGCCTCTGTAAGCGCGTTTTCGATCCTTTGCGGCGGATGAGGCAAGTGTGTCTGAGGGTCAACTGCATTCCTATGGATGATATTGATTATCTGCTTGAGTTTCTGCTCTCGAATCTCATGTTTCCGCTCAGTCGTAAGCGGGATATCGCCTTTACGGATAAGTGCGAGTGCAACTTCGGTTATATCATCAGTCCCAAATGCCTCCTTGACTGCATGCGGAGAAGCAACCTCTCCTTTTTTAGCATCATTATACACCTTAGGGACAGCAAGCAGCTGTCCGATGTCCATAGTCTTGCCTCCCTTGACATCTAAAGCAAGATTTACGTCAACCATGATCTCAAAAGTATGACCATGGCTCTTGACTTTTACTATGTGAGCATCGTTGACTGAAACCATCGTTACCTCTTCTTCCTACCCTCTAGGCTTCTTTCAAGCTCATGCTTGGTGAACTTGGTAAATTTCTTAGCGCTCGTAGTGATATAAGCAGAATCAATCCTCTCGAAAGAGAAATTTTCGCCGAGCACCTTCTTCAGCGCTTTCAGGCAAAGCCGCAAACCGTCCTCTATATCCAATTCTGGTTTGTACTCTTTATGCAGTATATCCTCAACCTCAACTTCGCCCTCTCCTATGACGCTTGCTTTGTATTCAAAATAAATTCCGGTAGGATCAGTCTCATAGAGACGTGGAGTATGGTCATCAATGCCGCCGATCAGAACCGAAACGCCGAATGGCCTGAGCCCTCCAGACTGGGTGCAGATCTGCTTCAGGTTTGCTATGTCCTTCACAATTGAACCAGTATCGATTTCGCTGTCATAAGTAACTCTATGCTGTTGGGCCTTGAGCTGTGCTCTTTCGATAAGAACTCTTGCATCTGAAATGATGCCAGAAGCGGTAGCTCCGATGTGCTCATCGATCTGCCAGATTTTCTCGACAGATTCAGGAACCACTAATGGATCGACAATCCGCTTGTCTGATACCAGCAGCACTCCATCTGAGCAGACCATGCCGATCGCAGTAGAACCCTGCCTCACTGTCTTCTTGGCATACTCGACCTGTAGGAGCCTTCCGTCAGGACTGAACATAGTAATTGCTCTATCATATCCCATCAATTGATGTGGCATTGGTTGTACCATTTTGTATCACCTTTTCATGCAGCAATATAATTGCTGACTGCTTTTTTTAATATCCCGCTAACGCCCAGTGTTTTCACGATGACCTCCTTCTTCTCAATGGAGTCTATCAATGTTAAAGCCTGCTTGGAATCCTTAAGCCCCTTTGTAGAAGTCCTGAGAATCCCCCGCTGGGTTTCCGGATTGTATCGGTCTTTGAGCATGATTATTCCTGCTGTTGCCGCTCCCTTTTCACCAACCAGTTTAAGCAAAGATCCAAAGATGGCATGCTCTACTGAATCTGCACTGCCTATTTTGCCCTCTGAAATGACTTCAAAGGCTATATATCGCTTTTTCTCCCTTAAACTCGGTAAAAGGGGTTTTAACTTCGGCATTTTAAAAGCTTTTCAGCTTGGTTGTGAGAAAAATTTCTTCTTCCGCTGTCTCCCACAGAATCAAGAAAATATTGATACTATATAAAAGTTTGGGTTTTTGGGGCTTAGTAGAAAAAGTTCTGATCGATAACCAATATTGTAGGCTATCAGCCTACAAAACAGCTCCGCTGTTTGTGTTCTGATATGCCGACACCTAAGCACCGACCCAAATAGTCTTTTCAAGGCT
>Ga0209542_10001489_pt1 | contig 54823 bp, 72 predicted proteins | sample RifCSPhighO2_01_FD_184028 | JGI IMG/M metagenome (GOLD analysis project Ga0209542, IMG submission 184028) | Soil microbial communities from Rifle, Colorado - Rifle CSP2_plank highO2_0.1 (SPAdes) (version 2) | ecosystem: Environmental > Terrestrial > Deep subsurface > Rock core/Sediment ... | reverse complement strand
GAGCCGAAATCGAAGCCGAAATAATGGCAAGGTTACGGAATTAGAATGTGGGGACACCGGGGTTGACACCCCTTTTCCATTTGGTAGTATACAGGGGCTTTCCCGACGCTGCGGTCGGGATGAACCAGTAAGGGGGGTTGGCTGCACAAACGGCTCAACGAGGCCGTTTTCGATTGAAACTCAGGAGATTACCCGTTAAATATAGGCTTATTTTACCCAAATCACATAGATATCTAATAGTCGCCCTCGTATTGCTTGCGCCCCTGGCTTATACCCATGCGGGCATTGTTTCCTTTGTAAATGGCCTTGCCCAGGCCTCTACTAGCTCGGCGAGTGCCCAAGGGATGGTGCACACCTTCCCCCACGAGGCCACCTCGATGCTTGCAGCCGCAACAAACTCTGACCCAAACCCGGCTAAATCAACCCGAGACCTTTCCGTTGATGATGACGCGCTGATACCCTCGGTTACTCCAGAGGGCATCGTTTTTGTTGAGGGCATCTCCTCTGCGGCTGTTAAGAGCGGTCCCGCCCAGATCTCTCGTTACGTAGTGCATAAGGGTGATACACTAGGTGCTGTAGCTAAGATGTTTGGAGTGTCATCGAACACCATTCGCTGGGCCAACGATCTTAAGTCCGGACAGGCCCTCAAGGTTGGTCAAGAGTTGCTCATCTTGCCTGTCACAGGTGTGCAGTACACAGTTAAGAAGGGCGATACGATTGCCTCCATTGCTAAGAAGTTTAAAGGTGATCAGAAGGAAATCATTTCATACAACGCACTTGCTTCAGTTGCTGACGTAAGTGTGGGCGACGAACTTATCATCCCCGACGGCGTGGAGGCTGTGGCCGTGGTGCCAAGTTCGGCCGGCATTAGCAGATATATCCCCGGCAACAGTGGTCCAGAGCTGGCTGGTTACTACGCAAGGCCTCTGTCGGCCTCATGCCCAAAGACTCAAGGTCAGCATGGTCACAACGGCATTGATATAGGTTGCCCGGCAGGCACCAGCATCCTGGCTGCGGCCACTGGAGAGGTTACCATTGCACGCGCCAGTGGCGACAACGGCGGTTACGGCAAGTTCGTGGTTATTACACATAGTAACGGCACCCAGACACTCTATGCCCACATGTCACAGGTAAACGTAATCCCCGGTCAGTACGTGGTCCAAGGTCAAAAGATTGGCGAAGTAGGCCGCACAGGCAAATCTACCGGCAACCACCTCCACTTCGAAATTCGCGGGGCTAAGAATCCGTTTTAAAACTTGTTCCCAGCAGTTCTCTTTGCGAAGTTATCCAGCATATCTTCTGCCGCGGCTTTGTTTAACCAGTTTTTAAGGCTCATCTTTAAGATCGCCTTGGGTAAATCTTTTCCGGCCTTTGGTTCCCACATTCTAATAAAGTTGGCCAATTGTTGGTATGGGCTGAACTCTCTTGTGGTGGTGAGCAAACCAACTTTTGGTAAACTGATATTGCCATCCTCCAAGGCTTTTAGTGCTTCGCCACGCACGACCGGTATTTTTTTAAGAAGATCGCCTACAGTCACAGAGCTCCCCTTTCCCCACGTTTTTGCATTGAAGCCAAACTCTTTAAGCATTTCTCGGTTAAAACTCTTTTGGTAATTTTCAAGCAAATCTTTGGGCAGGCTCTCTATCTCTTTTGTTAATGTCTCATGTTGAATAGAGTCTGAAGTGGCTTGTTCTGGTTCTGTCGAGAGCTCGGGTGCCACTGCCTCTTCGTGGGGTTGCCCCCACCCCATTCGTCGAGCTCTTGCTCGGTAAATTCAGTTGAGGTGGCGGGATGTTCAGAAAGTTTAGGAGTGGGGTTGTTGTATGGCAAGTCCTCGCCCAAGCCGTGCGCCTTGCCGCTTGCTTGTATAAATTCGAAGTGGCCGGCCTTGCCCTCAGCTCCCTCCACATACTTGAGCGCATCACCCGCGTGGGTTAGGTCAAGTTCCGAAATGTGCGTCTCACCTCCGTGCTATCTTTGCGCGCCTTCTCCGAGGCTCCATCCTCTTTTCTCAGTTCCTCCTTTCTGGCCGTAACGGCTTCGTCAAAATCTTTAATTTTTTCTTTCGGGAGAAGTTCGAAACATTGCTCTATCAGCTCGTCGAGCCTCTCGGGTGTTTCCGCGTCTTGTACTAACTGAAAAACTGCCGCAACGTCTTCGGGCGACATCTCTAGCCTCACGTTTTTTCCGCCTGCTTCTAACATAACCTAATTATACCTGGACTTTAGGGCGATATTGCAAGGCCTCAAGCAAGTGGGTTTCGCCAATCTGGTCGGCTTCGGCTAGGTCGGCAATGGTGCGTGCGAGTTTGATGGTGCGATGATACGCGCGGGCCGAGAGGTCGAAACGGCGGGCAGAATCGTTCAAGAGTTTTTTACATACATCGGTGAGTGAGGCGAAGCGCTCCAGATCTTTGGCGCCCATCTCGGCGTTGGTGGTGAAATTTGTGCCACCAGCTTCAAACCTCTCTTTCTGAATGGTGCGAGCTTTGGCAATTTGAGCGCGGGTGATTGTGGACGTGTCGCCAGTGTTTTTGCGGGCGGCCAGTTTTTCATAATCCACTTGAGGCACTTCTACCCACAAGTCGATGCGATCAATGATTGGGCCACTGATGCGCCGCTCGTACTTTTGCAAAGCAGCTTGGGAGCAGATGCACTCCTTACCTCGCGATCCACGATTGCCACAGGGGCATGGATTCATTGTGGCTACGAGGATGAAGTTCGCCGGGAAGGAGTGCGAGCCTTTGGCTCTCGAGACTTGCACAACACGATCCTCAAGCGGTTGACGTAGGGCCTCAATCACTCGCCGCTCAAACTCGGGGAACTCATCGAGGAAGAGCACGCCGTTGTGCGAGAGCGTAATCTCGCCAGGTTTCGGATTTGCCCCGCCACCTACAAGCGCCACATATGAACTGGTATGATGTGGCGCGCGTAGTGGCGGGTTTGTTACCAATTCATCAATGGCCAGTATGCCAGCGGCCGAGTGAATGCCCGTTGTCTCAAGCACCTGGCGAAACTCAAGTGGCGGCAATATGCCCACGAAGGCTTTGGCCAGCATTGTCTTGCCCGTACCTGGCGGCCCAGACATAGCGATGTTGTGTCGCCCAGCCGCAGCGATGATGAGCCCACGCTTGGCCGTCTCTTGCCCGCGCACGTCGGCAAGGTCAATGGCTGCCGGATTCTCACGAGGTTTCACCTGTGTGCGCGGAGTTGGCTTAAGCATGGGCTCGAAGGCCTCGCCTCGGGTAGGTCCGGAGGCAAGGCCTTTGGGTGCGATCCGACCTCTGAATGAATTTGGGCTTAAGTGCTGGCAAATTTCTTTCAAACTGTGCGCGCCGTACACGACGATACCCGGTATCAGCGCCGCTTCAACGGCGTTTTCAATAGGCACATACAATTCTTTAAAGCCGTGCTTAAGAGCCTTTTGAGCAATCAACAGCACGCCGCGTATCGGACGGAGTTCGCCCGAGAGCGATAATTCGCCTACAAATAATTTGCCTTTAGTATCAAATTTAACTTCTTGCGTGGCCAGCAAGTGGGCCAGGGCAATGGCCAGGTCAAACACCGGTCCCTCCTTCTTAATATCCGCCGGGGCCAGAGACACTATCACCTTCATATTCCCCTTCTGCGGTGGCTTGAAGCCCGAGTTCTTGATGGCCGCGCTAATTCTATCTTTGGCCTCATCCACCGACTTATCGGGCAAGCCAACTATTGTAAAACTGTGCAACCCGCGCGAAACATCCACTTCAACGTCAATAATATCCGGCTTAAGTCCCGCAACCTGCGCACTGTGAACCTTCGAGAGCATGGGTAAATTGTACCACATCCCATATTTACAGCCCCGCTTATCCACAGAGGTCTCACCTCTGGGCACGCGTGGGGATTATAATATAACTATGAATCGCAAGCATATATTTGCGCCAGACGAGTTTTATCATGTTTACAATCGCGGCGTAGATAAACGTACTATATTTACTGATTCGCTGGATAAAGAAAGATTCTTGAAGTTGCTATATTTATCTAACGGTGATAAACCGTATGTTGTTAGGGATATAGACAAGGCGAGAGTTTATTCGTTTGATAGGGGGCAAAAACTTGTGGCCATCTGTGTCTACGCTCTTATGGATAATCATTTCCATCTTCTCCTTCGTGAGTTAGCCGATGGCGGTATTAGCAAATTTATGCAGAAACTCACCACGGCGTACACAATGTACTTCAATACAAAAAACCAACGTTCAGGTGCGCTCTTTCAAGGGGTGTTTAGATCAAAGCACGTTGATGAAGATGAGTATTTACGGCATGTTGCCTCGTACATACACATGAATCCCCTCGATATGCATCAGCCTTTGTGGAAGGAAGGTGGCATAACAAACAAGAAAGCTGCTGCGGGTTTCTTGGAAGGTTATAGATACCACAGTCTGCCGGATTATCTTAATAAAGACCGGGTAGAAAAAATTATCCTGGACCTGGATCAATTCCCGAAATACTACCAAGACTCAAAAGAAATGTTAGAAGATATCGACGATTGGATAGACTTAGTCTCAGAAATAGAAAAGTCGTTAGTTTAGGCCATTCTTATCCACAGAGGTCTCACCTCTGGGTTACCCTTCTGGAGAGCTATAAATATTCGAGCCTACAAGACCATTTAGGCATTGGCAGGATCGAGGGTAGTATTCTCGATTTAGAAGCTTTTCCGCAGTATCATAGTAGTGTGGAAGATATTCAAGCAGACTTGCAAGTTTGGCAAGAAATCACACCTGAACTTATAAAAATCGAGGAAGCCTTATTTTAGTGCCTATTTTACCCCAGAGGTCCGTCCTCTGTGCCTACTCAACTAGTATTTCGGTTGTGTTTGTTATATCTTGTACCGATGCTCGGGGTCATCATAATCCCTTCACTTTTTGGAGTTTCGGCTTCAACGCGTGGTCGTGCCAAACGACTGATTAAGGGCGGCTATCTCGTTGAGATTGTTGATATATATGAGCGAACCCCCTGCCCTTTTTTCGTTAAGATATTATCGGGTAGGTCGGAAGAGCGTTTGTACAAAACAAGCAAGTTGGCCATGAGCTTCAACGAAAAAGAGGTTCTCAACTTGGTAGATGAAAAAATTGAGAAGCTGCTTAGTTTGGGTATTGAAAAAATGATATTGCTGGGTCTCGGCTTTGGTTCAAATGTCGCTTTTCGCTACTGCGAATTATTTAAGCGCGATAAGGTTGTGGCCCTCTATTCATGGTCACCCCATTTGATCTTTCCCCTTTTGCCCGATATCACCTCGCAAGCCTCAATCAAAGAGCCACGGCTTGAGGCCTTACCTTCGAATCTTAGAACTGTCATATTTCACGGTGGGTCGGATACAGTTGTTTTGCCAGGTAATTTAGAGGTGGCAATGCAAGCAGCTAAGAGTAACTTCGGCATAGAGGTTGTAGTTTATGAAAATGCACGCCACGCTTTCGACAGTAAGTGTATTCAGGGATTTTGGCCAAATATGTTGTACTGGGGTTCTGTGGCAAATCGTGAAGCCTATCGCTTGTCTTGGGAGAGAGTGGAAAGTGACTTGTCAGCTATGTCACGTAATTTGGACAAGAGCTCACTTTCAAGGTAATTTATTTTCGCATCATCCTGCCAAGTGCTATCCCACAAAAGTTTTTCATTTGGACTTTCCGAATCTTCGCTAAGATGTCTTACGAATGGTTCGATGACCGATTGCCACTCATTGTCTCCTCTCATTCGAATGTTGAAAGGTACTTTACTGCCGGGCAGGCCTGACTCGAGCATTAACCAGTCGTTGCCCGCAATTTGGCCAATCTCGCGCGCCCTGTCAACAAGAGCGGTGTCTCGTGTCCACAAGCGCACTCTGCCAATTTTCCCGCTCAATACACCCTTTTTAATTATTGAAAAAGTATCGAGCCAAGAATAAATAATGTCGAGAGGCTCGGCTTCTTTGCAAAGCGGGTTAATGAGTTGGACAAGTAAAGTTTTGCCACTTAAATTTACCTCACGAAGATGCACTGCGCCGGCAATCATACTAAGCCCAGCAAGCACAAAGTAGCTCTCTGCTCCTTCAGCTAAGTATCCAGCTGCCCCAGCTGTGGCAAGCATGGGTCGACCCACGCCAGTGTTCTCTATTAGTCTTAAGGCCTTGAAATTCGAAGGTGGCAGCTTGAGAGCATTTGATATTGCGTCAAGATCAGCCTCGTTTGGGACTAAATCCCCTCTGCACCACCGGGAGAGCGTGGCAGTCGAAGTGTCGCCAAGCCGATTTGCCAGCTCTGCCTGGGTGACCCCCTTCTCCTCTAAGATAGTGTTAATAAACCTGGGTATAGGCCCTAATTCGTGGAGTTTTGGCTGGTTTCTTCGTCTTGGCATTGGCTAATTATACACCCATATTTCATTTGATGAAAGTTATCCACAGGTCTTGATAAGTTACATCTTGCGCAAGGTGATACATTATAGTAGTCTACTTTCGGAGGTCGGGCATCCCGCCTGACACAGGACGTTGAAAGGAGTTACCGATGGATACCACAGAAAACCCAATTCTGGCCGGAAAGCGCGCAAGAGCAATCGCCTTGCTTGACCACTTCTCCGTCTTCACCGACTACAGGCATGGCAAGGACAATCCGTACCTGAAGTGGCTGGCCCATAACCCGCCTCTGTCAGTACGGGCAGTCATCGATTTCTTCAATTTCTGGTATCCTCTCTCTCGCCGTCAGCCGCAAATCCTGCTCCGGTGTGCCTCTGAATATGCCGAACAGGCCGACCGGCAGCTGATCATGCTCAACTACCGGGAGGAGGACGGTCTGATGAAATTGGGAGATCAGCCCCACTACTCGCTCCTTGAGAATCTGATCCTCAAGCTCGGTGGCGACCTCCACCCCGACGAGAAGGGTCAAGCGTTGATGAACGAGCTATTTACCTGGATCACCAAGACGGTCAGCTCGCCAGCACAAGCAAGTGGCGTTCTGGCTGGGCTCGAGCACCCCGCACTCGATATCAGCTTGTATTTCAGGCGGACGGTGACGCTCTGCGGTTTCCCCGAATTGCTACGGACGGATCCCTACCTCACCATTCACGTCGCGGTCGAGCCCGATCACATCATTTGGTCTCATGGCAATGCCCTGCGGTATCTCGAAGAGGGAGAGAAGGCTCTGTTCCTCAGCACCTACCAGAAGGTTATGGATTTTTGGCAGGAGTTCTGGCCGCAAGCTTTCGCCAAGCTGGGCTACCAATGCGAGGTGGTATTCTACGGGGCCATTGCCTAAGCGGTGATCGTCACGGCCGGGAGGAGCACTTCTGCTCCCCCGGCCCTTTCATTGTCCCACCCCAACCAACCTAACCTTATCAACAGAGGACAGACCTCTGTGCTGAGCCTGGAAATTACGCCGGTGCTCATAAAGATTGAGAAAACCTTATTTTGATGAACCCCCTACCACAGAGGTCCGTCCTCTGTATCTACTATGTATCTACTATGTCTACTATAATCCAAGCTATCTTTGTCCATAGCACAGAGGTCTCACCTCTGGGTTACCATTAGTTCGCCAGTCTTTCCGCTATGGCAGTTGCCTTTTCGATTTTTGCCTGCCTCTGTTCGGGTGTCTGGCTCCAAATTTCATCATCTTTCTCATCAGCTTGCTTCCTTGCCTGATCTGCTTTTTGTATCTCTTCTCTTATTTTCGTAAAACGCTCATCCCTCCTTTTTATTAAGTTAATTGTTTCGCCAATCCTCGCCAAAGTCACATATTTTTCATGGAGGAGCTTCCTTAGGTGTTCATTCTCAAAACGCACTCCGTCAATTTCCATGCTGTAGCCTGGTTTGCCAGAAACAGAAACGTCATGACCATCCACAGTTCCCAAAACCTCCTCTTTCGCAGAATCAAACGCGTAGTAGCCGCTATCTCGTCTTTCTCTTTGGTTCAGTTTCAATGAAGCAGTGGTTCCTAGCTCTGTTTGAATACGCGCATACTGCGATTCTAAAACATCCAAAGACGGTCTTTCTTGCGATCTCTCCCCCCACTTCCCGACTTTATCGTCACTTATGTTGTCTCGTTCAATTTCAGAATTTAGTAAGGCCAGTTCCGCCCTTAGTTGCTCTATAGAAACTTCCTCCTCTTTGTTGGAATTGTCGGTTTCTTTGTGTGCCATATTTTCTAATTAATTTGTATAACCTCATTCTACTCCCCCTCGGGATAGTCAAGCATGGCACAAGAGGTCGGACCTCTCACGAAGAGGACCGACCTCGGGTGCGGGAGGGTTGGCTAACCGTTCATGTGCTCGATACAGGTGTCGGCAGAGGGGTTGGCTTCGAGACGTTCCATTTCTATTGGGTGGGGGGTGCCTCCAACTGTGCAAGTGCCGTAGGTGCCCTTGGCGATGGCGGCCAGGGCCGCTGTTACTTTGTGGAGTTGCTCTTCAAGCGGTTTCTCAATACCAATGCGGTCGTCGTACTCCTCTATCTCATCGGCTTGGTCTATTGGGTCGGCTTCGTGGCCGATGTCTGCGGGCGGGGTAGGTATCCAGTCGTCTTGGCCATCACCCTCTTTGGATGGATTTCGTTCAGCTACAGAACTAAGCTCCGACTCAAGTCTTATTTTCTCCTCCTCTAATAGCTTTTTATATTTATCAGTATTCATATTATTTTTGTTGGGCTTATTGTATCACAGGTCGAGGTGATTGACTGCGCAACAGCAATTCGGCGAAGAGCTCTTCATCCGGGGCGATAATTAGCAACTGTGTGCCATCGCTTGAACGGGCGGGGAGGAAGGCGTAAAGCAAGAGCGTAGTGCCACTCGTATTTTTGAGCACACGCACATCGATGTTGCGTATTACCGTGTCTTGCCATGAGCCAACAGTGGCCGGGAGTTCTTTGCCAGTGAGTAGCGGCACAAGTTCACCGGGCATATCCTTCTCCCACGCAAGCAGTTCCGAGAGCACTGAGCCGTATGAGAACGGTTGAAGTACGACGAAGCCTCGGGTGATGCGGAAGGAGTAAGAGCCCAGCATAAACTTTTTATCCACGAAGCGCACAAGCTTGTCGGGGATGCCAAGGTCGAGAGCGGTCGAGAATTCTTGCGCCGACAGGGGCGTAGTGCTTGCCTTGGTCAATATAACCTCGTTGATCGAACCCGAAGCAAAGCTTGCGCCACTAAGTTTCGCCGCCACGTCTTTGTATAAAGTGGCCGAAGTTTTGCCCGAAACCACGAACCGCTCTTGTGTCTCGGCATAAAGTAGCGGCGCAGGCAAAGTGTCACTTGGGAATACCACCACAGCCGGCGGGCGTTGCCAAAGAAAGACGACGAAAGAGAGCACCATCGCCCCAATTATCACCAGTGCCGCGATAATCACCACTAGGCGCTTACTCAAGCGCGAATCCTTCTCTCCCGACAGAGACTCCTCCTCCCGCTTCTTCTGCTCCTGCATAGCAATAGAAGCAATAGAAGTGCCCTCCGTCCCCAACCCCGCCGCCACATCCTGCTTGTAAGTACGCAGAGGCGACAGCTCGTCTTTAGTATTATTTATCCTCTCGTTTTCCATCGTTCATATTATACATTAAGTAAACGTAAGACCGTTTCAGGCTAGTCGTTCGGCAGACTATTCCATATCAGCTCGAACATCTCCTTCTGCGATTGGATGGCACTCTTGGTTTGTATGACGATGGCCGAGATTGGCAGGTTGTATTGATGAATGACTATCTTTTGCGGGGTGATGATTATGCTGGCACTTAAAACCGTGCCTTCCGGCAATATCTTAACCTTCTGATTGAAGTTGCGTTCAAACTTCTTCATATGTTGGGCGCGCCCCGAGTTTGTGAAGAGTAGGCGCATTTCTAGTTCCATTTTTGCCCTACGATCGACAAAAGAGTCGAAATACTTTTGATCCAACTTCTGCCAATGTTCAGTATCGGCAATTACGAGATAAAACTCATTGGGCTTGATGTCACGTAAGATGGAATCGTAGACACCCTTCACCGCCTCGAGGCCTTGGTAGTAACGGAGCGTGCCCTGCTCGTCTCGCAGGTTGTATAAAGTCGAGAACTCGCTCATATTTGTTTCGAGTTGTTGCTTGCGCTCGTCCGCCACTTCTTTGAGTTTGAGTGGGTCACTGGGTACAAATACAGTTTTGAGACCTTTGAGCTCCTCGGCCATTAGCCCACGCTGTTTCAGCGTCTCGATGACGCTATATATAGTTGTCCTCTTAATCCCCGAAGCTCGCGATAGGGCCAGGGCCGTAGTCGCCCCGAGTGAAAGGGCGGTTAAGTAGACTCCGGCCTCGTTAGGCGAGAGTCCAGTGCCCAAGAGCACCTCAAGTAATTTTTCTCGATTTTTCATAAAATTACGCTAAAGTGTCGAATAAACCGACAACAGAACCATTATACAGCATAGACATACTTAGGCAAGTTTTGGTATATGTCGACAAATATGACAGAGTAGAAAATCCGTGTGATAATATCTCTAGAAAGTTCATTGAGTAAAACAAACCATCCGCCGTGACACCGGCACCATGGGAGAGAAAATGGCCAGAGATCAGCTAGATAAGGATATCGAGTGGGGCCTGAATTCCGATGACCGCGAAGTTCGGAGGTACTACGAGAAGATGCAGGATAGCCGAGCTTGCGTACGGGGCTACAACAAGTGGGTGCGCGAAGAGCGTAACCGGCTGGGTCTCGATGAGGAGCATCGGACGACCAGCAGGGTCGAGACTGATTCTAGCGGTCGCAAGGTCAGGGTCACAGTCGAAGTGATTGACGACTAACGACACATCCGTACGAAAGGAGGTGGGTATGCCACCGGGTGGTTTGCCCTCGTTCGGGGCTTGTACGGACGGCCGAGTAGAGCGAGCAATCTCTACCGCTGTGCGAGAACCTTGCCAGCGTCATCACGGGGGTTGAGAGCCTGGGGGAAGCCTCAAGGTCCAAACAACGTCAAGCGCGTGTGCGAAGTTTTGCCACGAGAGCTAGCTTCATCGAATAAAACGATGAAACCCAAAGGTTCGTTTTCCACAAAAGCTCGGGACAGGTTGCACACCTGCTCACGGGCTTTTTCTTTTTCAGATTAAGACTTGCTTAGCGTCTTGGTGGGCCTCTGTGATCATCTCTCCTTGGGGGTGGGAGGGGGTTGGTACCGGGTTTGAGGCCTTTTCTTTCGGCGAAGGTTGCGTCGGCGGCTTTGATGGAGAGTCTCAACTTGCCGGGGCGCCTTTCGTCTTCGGGGAGGACCATCACTTGGACCTTTTCGCCCATGGCCAGCACACCGTCTAGGTTGTCTAATCTGAAGGGGGCGATCTCGCTGATGTGGACCATACCTTCGTTGAAGTAGCCGATCTTCACCACCACGCCAAAGTCGAGGAGCTTGACCACTTCGCCCTCAAGCTTGGTGCCTGGGGCAAGCGGGGTCACGAGCTCCTTGACCATCTCGCGAGCCTTCTCGGCTGTGCCGCCCTTGCCGGTGAAGAAGACGGAGCCGTCGTCCTCGATGTTCACATCAGCGCCACTCTCGTCGATAATCTTGTTGATGGTTTTGCCACCCCCACCGATGACGAGGCCAATCTGATCCTCGGCCACTTTCATAATTAGGATTTGCGGGGCGTTGGGCGAGAGTTCTGGGCGAGGGGCAGGGATGGCCTCCTTGATTTTCTCTAGAATTTTCAGTCTCGCCTCGCGTGCTTGGGCGAGGGCCTCAAACAAAATCTTAATGGGTATGCCGCCAACTTTGATATCAAGTTGGATGGCGCTAATGCCTTCGCTTGTGCCGGCAACTTTGAAGTCCATATCACCAAAGTGATCTTCAGCACCTTGAATGTCTGTTAAGATTTTATAATTGAGCTTTGAACTTTGGGTGTTTGAGCTTTCCATCATTAGTCCCATTGCGATGCCAGCTGTGGGGCGAGTGATGGGCACACCGCCGTCCATTAATGCGAGGGTTGAGGCGCACACGGAAGCCATTGAAGTGGAGCCGTTGCTCGCGGTTGATTCTGAAACCAAACGGATGGTGTAGGGGAAGGTCACGTCATCGGGCAATGTGGCGCGCAAAGCTTTCTCCGCGAGTGCGCCGTGGCCGATGGCCCGACGATTCATCCCGCCCATCCGGCCTGTCTCGCCGACCGAGAATGGGGGGAAGTTGTAGTGGTGCATAAAGCGCTTCTTCTCGCTCACCTCCATACCCTCCACAATTTGGGCGTCGCCAGGTCCACCGAGCGTGAGCACCGAGAGCACGTGAGTAGCCCCGCGGTAGAAGATGCCCGCGCCGTGCACTATTGGGCTAAGTCCGCCAGCCTCGGTGTAGAGAGGACGTATCTCGTCGAACTTGCGGCCGTCGGGGCGCCGGCTCTTCTCAATCGCTTCTTCGTGTACCATTTCATCCGTGGCCGTGTCGAAAATTCTTGCGATTAATTCTTTGTTCGAGGCTTGATCAGGATACTTCTCGGCGAACACAGCGTTCCATTTTTCTTGCACGCCACTTGTGTCGGCTTTCACAAACGCGCCGTTGAAGAGTGTGTCGCGCAGTTCACCCCACACGCTCGCGCGCACGAGCGCAATGTGCTCGGGTAGCACGGCCACTGTGGGCACTGTCACTTTGGCTTTGCCCATTTCGGCCATGACTTGCTTTTGCCAAGCCTGGATCTTCTCGATTTCACCAACAGCGTGAGTGAGCGCCGCCTCTACGATGGGCTCGGCCACTTCCCTACCTTCGGCTTCAATCATACTCACTGTTGCCTGCCCCGAGGCACTCGAGGGGCCGCCTCCACACACAAGTATTTCGAAATGCTTACGCGCCGGGTCGGCGTGCGATGGGTTCACGAGGAAGTTGCCCTCAATCCCACTTATGCGCACAGCCGAGGCCGGTCCGCCCCACGGGATGTCGGAGGTGCCCAGAGCAAGCGAAGCTCCGATAACCGCGAGCGTGTCGGGGTCGTTGATGTCATCGATGGAGAGCACGGTGGCTACTACTTGCACCTCGCGCCGCATCTCCTGATTAAACAAAGGGCGGATAGTGCGGTCCACAATTCTCCCAGATAAGACGGCTTCATCGCTTGGGCGATTCTCACGTTTGATAAATCGCGAGCCCATTATCTTGCCCGCCGCGTAAAACTTTTCCTCGTAATCAACAGAGAGTGGGAAGTAATCAATCCCCGCCCTGTCCATCTTGCCCATCACCGCCGTCACCAGCACTATCGTGTCGCCCTGACGCATCATCACTGAACCGTTGGCTTGGTCGGCCAAATCACTGAAAGTGGCGGTCAAAGTGCGCCCCGCCAAATCCATACTAAACTCCTTTTTTGTCATCGCATGTATGAGTGCCCTCCAGATTTTAGAGTATCAGCCTCGTAGCTGACCGCCCTATCAATCCAGAGGCCACAGTTACTAATAACTCTCTTACTCTACACTTTTCCCACAAATTTAAAAGGCCCCCGCACGCTTGCTATCGCGTGCAGGGTGCCCTCGCTCTTCTACCTCGTAGCGATTGCTCGAAGACCCGCGTTCGTGTGGCGCAAGGTCGAGAGTAGGCCCTCGAATTCCCCCGCACTAGCGAGCGACTCGTCCATTGCTTGCAGGATTGCCAATTCACCCGCTGTCGAGCGTGTTTTGGTAGACGCTTGATCGAATCCCGCCATGACTGCCGCTGTAAGCCCCGACGCCGTGAATTTCACGGTTATCAGTTCCTTTTCGGCGCGTAGGGCACGCATGATGTCTACACCAGAGCGTTTGTGCGACCCGTCGAAGACCTGTCCCGGGGTTTCCCAGATGCGCGATTGGTCCTCGTACGGCATGAGGATGAGCCAGTCGTCGACAGGAAGATTGGCGTGAAGGGCGATGAGCTCACCACCTACGGACACGTAGAGTGCAGCAACCCACTGTCCACCGCCGGTATTCCGGTATTGGATCACACGCTGGATTATCTCCGGGCGCGCGCATTGTGTTGGCGTGCGTTCGTGTACGTGGAGTTTTCCCTCGTTGTCCTGGAGGATGGTGAAGCCGTGAGGAGACGCTCCTCCCGGATGACGCATCCAACGACTTGCGGCCGTTTTGCACTGGGCGCAGTCGGCGAACGGTGTTCTGCACGGGCACGACTGTTCCAAACGGTCCCACTTCAAGTTTTCGCACATACTTGAACCTCTGTCGTCCTCGGGCGTCGCAACTGTTCGAAGTCGAGCTTAGAACAGTTATAAGGCTCGAAGAGTAGAAGTGCTGTGGCGAGAGGTCGCTTGCTGGCAGGGCGGATTCCCCGCAGCCGCGCTAGCTTTCGCCAGAGCTTCGGGTCAATGATCTGACCTAATATCAAACTACGCTCTTACAAAACTTTGTCAAATCGAGGCTTCGCAGGCTATCACTAGTCTTTGGCGGTAAGTTTTAGCGGCATTTAGTAGCTTGATCATTTCTGGATTTTTCTCTTCGGTTAGTTCTCTGTCAATGGCGTCTATGCCGGTCTGCGTAACTAGGACTGCCCTTTCTTTGCCGCGGTTGCCTCGTATCAGAGCTTGTGCATCATTCGCGACGCCCTCATCCGTGGTCTCAAAGTCCTTTTCCCTGGCTGCAAGTGCCTCCGGACTTAGTTTTCTATAAGCATCGAATTGCTTTTTCGTGTCTCTAGAAATACGCTGTTCTAGTTCCTCCCTCTCGCCCACCCGAATGGGTATGGGCTCCGTGCTTGGTTTTGGTAACGGGAATGCCGACGCGTCTTCCTTCATTGTTGGGCTAGATTATTTATTAAACCCCTTCTTCGTCTGGGAGCGAGACTCTCATTTCTACTTTGTCATCCGAGGCCTTGGGGAAGGAAGCGCGGGAGCCTCTCATCAAATACTTTTGAGGGGCATCGCAGAGGTCTAGGAAGGATTCTGTCGCCTCGCGCAGTTTGCTTGAGGTGCTCTTGCCAAAGGCCGCCACTTCCACTTGCACGCCCTGCATTTTCAAATAATCAATTACCGGTACATAGTCGCCATCGCCAGAGACGATGATGGCCACATCGAGTTTGGGCGCCATTACCACAGCGTCCATTGCGATGCCCACATCCCAGTCGGCCTTCTTAGCTCCACCGAAAAAGATTTGTAACTCCTTACTCTTCGTCTCAATGCCCATCTTAGCCAACGCGTCGAAGAAGGCCTTCTCCTCTCCCCCTTCGGTTGCTATCACATAGGCGATAGCTCGTATGAGCGTGCGATTGCCCAAAGCCTCTTTAACAACGTTGCCGAAGTTAACTTTGGACTTGTATAAATTCTTGGCCGAGTGATAGAGATTCGCTGTGTCTATGAAAATGCCTACCCTCTGCGCGTTATGCTTTACGACTGCCATGTGTTAAATGATTTAATTTTAGAATTTGCAATGTGCAAACAATGACCAAATGTTGAAATGTTTTCAAATTGCAAATTGCTCATTATTAAAATTGCAAAACGCTATTTTTTCTTGCGTTTTGCTAGGTAGCGCTCGTGCGAGCGTCGCTTGGCAACCAGCTGGAGCAGGCCCTTGCGGGAGCCGGTGTCCTTGCGGTGCTTCTTTAGGTGCTCTGTAAGTTGCTTAATGCGTTCATTTAAAAGCGCAACTTGCACGTGGCTTGAGCCCGTGTCCGTCTCGTGAACCTTCGCTTTATTGATAAGTGTTTGCTTTTTCTTTTTAGCAAGCATGGGGAGATATTAGCATACTATTTTATCTGACACAAATGTTGTGGCCCCCTCCATGTACTAGACATGTGGGGGCCTTGGTCCGCGCCTTTCGGTGCTCTATGCTCCCGGCGGGAGCTGCTTGTCGGCACCTAGTGCGCTGCTTCTGTGTTCCTTCCTGGATTAGGGCGGCGGCAAATCCCCCGCAGAGTTGATCGACTTCCGGTCCTCGCCCACCTTGTTGGCGTGCATCGTGCGCGCCTCCTCGTTGGTTCGGAAGTGAATCCTCTTGTCCAGACAGGTCCGTGCAACGGCACGTGCGTGTCCTTCCTCAAAGGACGTTGAGACCTGTCTGTACGCAAAGTTACTCTTATGCTAAAAGCTTGTCAAGGTTTGTTATACCCATGCTTCGCATCTAGCTGCGCGAGCTTCGCAGGGTGCTCGATTCGATAAATCGAATCGGCAAATACGAAAGGGCCCTTGCTTGTGCCACTCATATTTGAAAAAGGGAGTGGTGCGCTAGAGACGCAAAAGCTGGGCCCAGTGTGTGCGTGCCCAAGCCCTGTGCCACTGTCTCCGAAGAGATCATAAGCGCTGCGCTCGGGTTCGCAAGTAGCTGCGGGATGTTAAGGAGGAAACTCCCACAACTTGTATTAAGACCTCAAACCCAGAGTGCCGTCGGGATTGCGGGCAATAATGTAAACAATTGCCAGTGCTCCTGCGAGTTTTACTAAAGGTGTGGATAAGTCCCCCACCTCATAAACTCTCAACGCGCAGACCAGTCCTGGAGTCTAGTATAAAGGACAATAAAGGACACGCAATGGGTATAAAGGACATTGTGTGGATAAGTCACATTTACCATTTACCATTAAACATTTACGATATAAGACATGTCGCAAAATGTTAGCAATACAAGCGAGATAGAGCGCCTAAAGCGCCAGTTCCTAGAATATATGGAAATCGAAAAAGGTCGGAGTCTAAAAACCATTGAAAACTATGATCGTTACATCTCTCGCTTCCTAGATATTCAGAATATCAGTGGTTCACGTGAAATCACAGAGGATGCTGTCCGAGCGTTTAGATTGTGGCTAAATAGGCAGAATCTGGCTAAAAACACCCAAAATTATTACGTAATAGCATTGAGAGTGTTTCTTAAGTACCTATTTTCACGTGAAATCTCGACTTTGGCCCCAAATAAGATAGAGCTCGCTAAGACGGGACAGCGTGACTTGGACCTCATATCTAGCGCCGAATTAGAGCGCTTACTAGCCGCCCCAACTGACAATTTACGCGATAAAGCCATTCTAGAGCTTCTATTCAGCACCGGCCTGCGCGTATCAGAGCTGTGTAATCTCAAAGTAGATAGCATTGACTTAACAAGAGAGAGTTTTTCGATTAGAGGGAAAGGTGGCAAAGTGAGGGTTGTATTCGTTTCAGACACAGCCAAGTCGGCGCTCAAGGCTTACTTAAATAAGCGCAAAGACATAGCAGGGGAGAGCTTGTTTGGCATAACCCCGCGCTCGGTCCAGCGCCTCATCAAGCACTATGCGATCAAAGCCGGCATCGGCAAAAAGATAACCCCCCACGGTATGCGACATTTATTTGCCACCGACCTTCTAATGAATGGCGCCGACATCCGTTCCGTCCAAGCCCTCTTAGGTCACGCCAACATATCAACCACCCAAATCTACACTCATGTCACCGACCGTCAACTTGGCGACATCCACAAAGCATTTCATGGTAAAACAATGAGGGGGAAGAGTTAACCTACGCGCGCCCCGCACCGAGCTTTGTTCTGGTGTTGGGGTCACCGACCGCCAACTAGGCGATATTCGTAAGGCATTCCATGGTAAAACAATGGGCAAAAGGTAGCAACTGTGTTATTGTGTGCTTATGAAAAGCATTATTTACTTCAATATTTCTAAGGGTGACAAGTATTACGTGGCAGAGGGAGTTAACGTGCCAGTTGTTACTCAAGGTCTGACGCTTGATGAACTTACACTCAACCTTAAAGAGGCTCTGGCCTTGGAGCTTGAAGGTGAGGACCTCGCCCAATTCGACCTTGGCCCAGAGCCCTCCGTGCTGGTGAATTTTGAGTTGCCGAGAGCCTATGCCTAAGCTCAAAGTCCTATCTGCCAAAGATATCTTCGCAATTCTCGCCTCATTTGGATTTACTGTCGAATCTCAGAAGGGTAGCCACGTTAAGTTTAAAAGAATGATTGTGGGCCTCAAACAAACCCTCACCGTCCCCAACCACCCAGAACTCGACAAAGGTAGTGTGTAGAGGTTAATTAGGGATGGTATGAGCAAGCCGATCAAAGGTAAGTAAGGTTGGTTATCCACAGGCTCGTATTGACTAAAACCAAGTTTTCTATACTATAGTTGTAATATTAAGCATTATAATGCAGGTATGATTAAGAGAAAACTAGAAAATGTAATAGAAAGGTGGTTATTTAAAGGGAAGATAATCGTGCTCTACGGGCCTAGACAAGTTGGCAAGACTACCCTTGCCAAAATTTTCGTTGAAAAATATGGGGGCAAGAACGCGTATATAAACTGTGAGATATTGAAAAATAAGATGGCACTTGAAGAACAGGACCCAGTGAGTCTAAAGAATTTCTTAGGTGAGGGTAATTTTTTCGTATTAGACGAAGCACAGAAGGTTAGAGATATTGGTACGATATTAAAGTTGATGGTGGATACATATCCGGAGATACAAATTGTTGCAACAGGCTCGTCATCTTTTGATCTGGCCAACAAAATCAACGAACCTCTTACTGGCCGTTCCTTGGAATTTATTTTGTACCCCATTTCATTTTCTGAGTTTGTAGATACGTTTTCATGGAGGGATGCCCAGGCAAGGCTCGAAGAGTTTCTGCGGTTCGGGATGTATCCCGATATTGTAACTAAGTCTTATAAAGAAGCGGAAATATTACTGCAAACCATCACGGGGCAGTATCTCTACAAAGACCTGTTTGATTATGAGGATATAAGAAAACCAGAACTAATTGTAAAACTGCTCCGACTGCTTGCTCATCAAGTTGGCAGTGAAGTTTCTATGAATGAACTTGCAACTATCCTAGGGGTGTCAGCACAGATTGTTAGTAGGTATATAGATTTGCTAGAGAAATCTTTTGTGATTTTTAGGCTACAAGCACTATCGAGAAACCCAAGAAAAGAGATAGGCAAAAAGCAAAAGATCTATTTTTATGATTTAGGAATTAGGAATAGTCTAATCGAGAGGCATGTTGAATTATCAAATCGCGATGACATAGGCGCGCTTTGGGAGAACTTTTGCGTAGTTGAGCGCAAGAAGAAGTTGCAATACGAGCTTTTGTTTGCCAATCAATTCTTTTGGCGGAGTACTGTGAGTGGCGAGGTGGATTATGTCGAGGAAAGAGAGGGCAAAATAACCGGCTATGAATTTAAGTGGAGTGAGGAGAAAATGAAACCCCCCAAATCTTTCGTAGCCGATTACAAAGCCGAAGTAAAACTAATCAACAAAAACAACTTTACAGATTTTGTAACCTGAATTACTCGAGCTAAATTAGCAAAACACTAGTATTTAAGCCACGGTTACCCCCAGAGGTCCGTCCTCTGTGCCAAAAGAGAAATCCCCATGGGCGCTTGGGCCCAAGGGGATTTGTCTCACGCTATGATTTGGAGGGAAAGTTGTAGCGTGATAAGTCCTGCCAAGTGAAACGCTTTGCTAACCTACTCGGCGCGACGGTCAGCGGTGCAGTGATCTTTTTCGCTACCACTCACTTTCTCGAAGCTTGTGTACCTGTCCGTATGCCCGTTTTCGCAGACCGCAGTCTCGATGTGATTGTGCCAGTCATACGGGTGGTCACCAGTCTCTTCGTGGATAACTTCTTTTTCCACTATGTCTAGTCGGGTGGAGTTGCACCCGTCCTCTTTGCATTGCTTGGGATCGTCGATCGTGCTTCTAGACATTACACCTTCTCCTTTCTGAAGCAAATATATTCTAGGACCACTTAAATGTCAACAATAAAACTACACAATTGGTTGGCTATTTACAAACACCCTTTATGTGTATAGACTATTGTGTAATTACTAGATTGACATCAAAATGATGATTTCTAAACTACATGATATCTTGGCAAGGGTGGGTCTAACTGATAGTGAAATTGAGATTTATGTGGCAACTCTTGAAACTGGTCCAAGCAAAGCCAGTGTTATTGCAAGAAAAGCTAGGCTAGGCCGGGCTTTATCCTATCACATCCTTGAGTCTCTGATAAAAATTGGGCTGGTTTCTGTTGCTGGTACAAGAGGCAAGCAAATATTTACCCCAGAACCCATAGATAGATTGAAAACTAATCTTTCAATAAAACAGAAAGACCTCGAGATCCTATCTCTGGATATTGAAAATTTGTCACTTGAATTACACGACCTTACAACAAAAACGAAGGTACCGGCGAGCATAAAGTTTCTTGAAGGGTTGGATGAGATGAAAAACGCTGCTTGGAATATATTAGAATGTAGGGGAGATGAGCTTAGAGTTATTGTGCCTACAAACAATGTCTTCGATCTTTTCGGAGAACAGTTTGTAAAAAATTGGTTTGAGGAAAGGGAAGCTCGCAAACTAAGGAGTAAAAGTATTTGGTCTTACGATATTACTGAAAAATATAAATATTCCGATAGTAGTTTCCGTGAGCTTAAAATTGCTCCCGCAGAACTGAAAATTGCTAGCACCATTGTCTTGTGTGACTCACGCGTTATCATATTCTCGTCTCCAGCAACCAAATTTGGTTTTTTGGTTGATAGCGAAGAATTTTCGCAAACAATGTCGAGCATGTTCGATAATATTTGGTCTAAAATTTAGCAAAGATAAAACATCGCCGATGCCTTTCGCACCTGGTGGCAGTTTATGTGGAGCGTGAGCAAGCCGATTAAGAGGTGACTTGGAGCTCGGAGAGGATGATCTGGGCGTGTTGACCGAGTTCGTTGGCGGTTAGATTATCCTTGTCACCCTTAAAGTAGATTGTGATTGGCACAATCCGCTCGTTAAGCTCGAAGAAATAGGTGTAAAGACGAAAGCCGCCAGATTTGCCCCGCTTGAGAGACTTTGTACTCAAACGCACTTTGTAAATATCTTCGGCAATTAGTATGTGCGTTTCGGGTGTGAAGTTGTCTAGCGTGTCCGCGACAGAGTTTTTAAGATCTGGGAATTTTTTCAGTAGTGGTTTGAGTTGTCGTAGAAAATGGGGAAGGAAGACAATCTGGCGCATACTAGAGATTGGCTAGTTGTTCTCGTGCTGACGGGAGTCTCCTGCCCTTGTATTTACGAGACACCTCTTCTTTGATTGCCTGAGTGAGAGCGGCTAGTCGTTCTTCGACAGTAACATCTTCTTTGGCGTTTATGTAATTAAAAGCGGCCATGCGAAAGAACTCGGCCTTGCTGGCAAAGCCGCGCTTACGGATGGTCTTGCTTATCTGCTTATTGAGTACATCGGGGATTAAGAAGTTGATTGTAGCCATAATATTTGCGTTATATTGAACCCATACATTGTAACAGACGTCTAAAGTAATGCAACCTTACAAAAGAAACTTTAGCGGATGTAATTCCAACAGTAGTTGAACCAGTTGGTGAGGGCGCTTGAGATGACGTGGTCCTCTATCACTATGCTGGCGAAGTCGGGGGTGAAGCGCCTTAAGATAATTACTTCTTGTTGGATGGTGACGTTAAGGCCGGTGGGGAAGACATTGGGCTCGATGAATTTGGACTCTCTCAAGTTTTGCGCATCGAGCGCCTTGAGTTTTACTCCACGATTACTTGTGTAGATGAGACGCTGATGGATACCCTCATCGAGGCGCTTACTACGCTTCTTGCCCGAGAGGATGCGCTCGGCGTCGCTGAATGCGTCCATTAGTTCGTCTATGTTGTAGATGTTCAGGACTTCTTTAGTTTTGTATTGCTTCAAATAAGACTGATGTAAAGTTTCGTTGCCGTACTTACCTTCGAAGAGTCTGACCACCGTTTTCTTTCTCCGTTCGGGCTGGTAGCGCTGCTCGATCTTGGGTAGTAAATCTCTAAAGAGGGTGCGCTTGTTCTCAATCTCCCTTGCTTGCTCGCCGAGCCAGGTGTCTAGGTTGCCTGGGGGTTCGGCCACGTAACGTGTTCTCTTGGCTAGGGTCTGCACCCCCACCAAACCTTTCTCGCGTAATTTCTCTAACTGATCGTAGATTGTTGGGCGGCTTGTCCTTGCTTTGGCCGCAATCTCGGCCACAGTGGCCGGCCCAACTTCAAGCACTGCCATATATGCTATGGCCTCGTGTTCACTCAAGCCGAAGCTAGTAAGATCAAGCGCGTCTTTGGGCATACAAAAAGTGTAAAGCAAGATACGACAAATTGCAAGCGCATAAATGCATATACAGAGCCATGGAAAATGAGTTTGGGAAAATAGTTTGGCCAAATATTTCGCTTACTTTTGCACGCGAACTAAAATTGATGAAGATAAGGTCGTCGAGAATAACAAGATCAGAAAACGAGGGGAGGTCCCGCAAATGAAGATCTCGGCCGTGCTCGCAGTGCTCGCGTTTTTCATCCCGGCATTCCGCAAGAAGGCGGTTGTCGAGGAACCAGAGGAAGTCACGCAGGTGCAAGAGCCGAGGCGCAGGTACCACGACTACAGCGTGCGCCCCGCCCGGATGGTGAAGCGCGGTGGTGAGCGTTTGGGTTGGGAACCATGGATGCGGCCTTAACCCAGCGCAAAACAAGTGAGTAGGGAAGGGGGAGAACAATGTCCACATACACACCTTGCGCGCAGGATCTTGCGCGACTGCTTGGGGTAGCATCGGATCCCCAGCAAGTCACCAAGCTCGCCGGCACGCTCACGGGTATCTGCCCTCGGCAAGCAATCGACCACCTCCTCAAAATCTTCATCGCGAGGAAGGGGGAGGAGATCGCTCTCGTGGTGCTCGCCACAGCGGCGCGGGCCATGCTTTTTACCGGAGGGCAGTGGGAGAGGCACGGTCGGCGCCTCACCTCGGAGCTCGTCTGCAAGGCGAAGCTCCACCCTATGAATGCCAAAGTGGCGCACGTAATTCAGGTGGTGGCCTGCGAGAGCCAGGCCCTGGCCGAATCCGCTGATCTTGTTCTCGTGTAACCCTGTGGCCCCGACTGCGTTCGCCAACTGGCGAAGCGGTCGGGGCTGTTACGTTTCCTAAATTGAAAAAAGAAATCCCCCGAGGCCAGCGAGGCTGGCCCAAGGGGATTCTAGGTAGCGTGAGACTACACGAGGCCGATGACCCCGATGAGTCTTTGGCCACAGAGCTCGCAGAAGGGTTGCTCTCGATAGGTTTCCATGTCCTCTTCATCGAGCTCGGCGATCGCTTCGAATTTCTTCGGGTGGCCAAGCTCGCAGTCAGCCAGTTCCCCCCTCAGCTCATCATCGAGATGGTTGGGAGGGATGACAGCACCATCGGGGTAGTAAAACGGATTTCGCGCCCCGCAGTAAGTGCAGAACGGGTACACACTCGGGTCATCCCGCGTGTCGAGTGTATTGCCACAAACGCACTCGGGCCCGTTGTTGAGCTTTTCCCACAGCCGATTTTCGCCGTCCGTCATTGATTCCTCAGTTCAAGCAAGCTCTCGGATAGCCTCGAGCATGCTCTGCGGTTGCTTGCCTTTTGCGAAACTCCCCATGCACCCCGCCTTTTCCAGGTCGGTGGATTTGGTGCCGGAGTTTGCGATGAAAATTGGTTGCTGACCACCCTTTGCCTTGATGACCGGAACCAAGAGGTGACCCCAGTTCTTACCCATGAACTCATCCATGAGTACGATGTGAGGCTCGCAGGCAAGCACTTCGCCGGCGAACTGTTCGAGATCGACCCTCTCCTCATCACAGTGCAAAAACTGCACCTCGAGATTCGGAACGCCGACGAGAGCAAGTGCTGACTTGATGTAGTCGAACTCGTCGTCGTCGACAATGAGCACGCGAACTACTGCGCCGGGACCGATCTGGTCAATCGGTTGGGGTAAAGGTAGCTCCGCATAATTGGGCGCGGGCTCATCGCGGAACCTTTCCTCCCTAGGCGGTGGCTCAAGTCCCTTTTGCACAAAAATGGCACAAAGCGGGTTGAATGCTCGCGGACGTGAAGGAGACTCCTGTGTCTTGGGATGGTCGAGTATCACCGCCAAGTCAGCAGCCGCCTTGAAGAGTGAGCCAATGGCGGGTTTGAACTTCTCAACGAGTGCCCTGTACATGAGACCTCCTTGGTCTGGTTTCAAGCCTGATTGAAAGAACTTACACAACTTCTGTTTATCAAACTCCTTGACAAATGTCAATACGATGGTGTATACTCGCAGACAGGGCTATCATCTGTCGAAACAAATCGGAGGTGCGCGTCGGTGATTAAAAAGCAGGGGTGACTTACTGGTAAATCCACCAGAGACAACTCTCGCTCGAGGTTGGTATGTACGCAACAGGGGCCGATGGCCCCGACCAGTTCCCGATCAGCGAGTCCAAGCGCTCCTCCCGTCGTCACCTCGCCGCAAAGCGGGCAGGACGGAAGGAAGCGTACGAGCAACTCGCTGTGACCAGAGAACTCAAGCAGGAATCGGAAGAGCAGGACAAAACAGTGGTCCACTGGCCGACAGGGCCGTACTACTGTGACGTCTGCGAATCCGACAACTGCCCTTACCAGAGAATGTATCTGGTAAGGTAACCGACAACCCCCTTGGTCATGTGGCCATGGGGGTTTCAACTTGATCACAATTGACGCACTTGCATATTTAGTGACTGTGTGATATGGTATTTTTGGACGGTCGGCGGACCTTACCCGCGGAGGAAAAACTATGAGCGAGCTCCTTAACGCACTTAACCGCCTCGAACGGGTCGGCAGTGATCTTTCCGGCGCAAGCCAAAAACTCATTTCTGCCGCAACCGTTGTGGCATCAGAACTACTCGGCCGCCTCGGGAGTGTGGCGAGAAGTCGAGGCAATATTGCCCTGCCGAGAGGTTACTACATCTCGCGTGGGCCGCAAAAAGGTGACAAGGGTTTTATGTTGTGTTGGGCCAAAAGTCCACGTAGCCAAGCCCACATCATGGCCATTGATCCCATCTGGACTGCCGCGGTTGAGGCCCGCATCTCTAGCCTGAAGGAACTCAAAGCCTCGGAAAAGGTTATCGCAATCCAGACGAGCGGTGACTTGCCTGCAATCTCTCTTGCAATAGCGAGAAGGCTTGCGGATGATATAGCTGATGGCTGGCTCACGGAGATCGAAGAGGCCTTGAAAAAGTCGAGTGACGAGGCCGCCGCAAGTACTGAAGTTCTCGAGAACGCTCGCAAGACGTTGGACGTGGAGTAGGACTCCAAGTCCAGAGATAACCCCTGGGGCCACCGTGGCCCTGGGGGATTTTCTAATCAATAAAGAAATCCCCTCGAGCCGCGGCTGGCCCAAGGGGATTTGCAATCATAACTACTCCTTTTTGCGGAGAACACCGGCCTCGCAGAGTTTGTCTGCGATCTTCGAAGCGATGCGCTCCTTGTAATCCGGGGCCTCGATGAAACCGGTTGCCGGTGCGCGCAGGGGCATATCGACCAAGTTGCTCTTGTATTCCTCCTGCGGTCCTCTGAAGAAGATGAATTTCGTTCTCGGATTCAGCCGCTGGAACGTCTTCTCGATATCACTATCGAAGCCGCAGCAGGCCGTCTCGACAACTACCGTTCCGATCGGGAACAGAACGTCCAGCTCTCCTTTGTTTACGTAGCACATGATGCAGTGCGTGAAGCAGAGCAGATCCACCTCTGCGAGGAACTCGAACTTTCCTTCGATTGCATCCAGGAAAGCCTGTCCGTACTTGTCGTATCCTTTGGGTGCCATGATGCCTCCTTTGGCTACTCTAGGGTTTCAATTCTGGCGAAATCATAACATGCATTTATAAATTGTCTATACTAGTCCACAAAATAGGTAGTAATAGCCGGCTATATAGAGCCACAGAAAGCAGATATAGACGAATCTGTGGGATAATATTGACACAAAGTGCGTGATTTGCTACGCTTGATACGTGGATGACGCGACTTTTAACATACTGCAGGGGGCTGGATTTTCGAACAAAGAGATTCGGGTTTATTTTGCCATTTTGCAATTGGGCCAAAGCACGGCTGCTAGGATTGCGAGCTCGGCCGGAATTAATAGGACAACAGCCTACGACATTCTTTCTTCGCTTGCAGATAAGCATTTGGTGACCGCGCTCGGTAAAGAACCAAAACAGGAGTATCGGGCAGAGTCTCCAGAGAATTTAGAAAAATATTTTGGTGAGAGAATAAAGCGTGAAGAAATTAATTTAGCCAACATTAAGGAAGTCATCCCACAACTTAAGTCAACGCATAATGTTTCAGACCGGCCGGTAGTACGTTTCTATGAGGGAGAGGAGGGATTAAAATACGTTTATGAAGATACTCTCACTTCGCACGAAACGATACGCGCTTATGCCTCGGTTACCGACATGCACGCGGGCTTGCCAAACTACTTCCCTAAGTATTACCAGCGCAGAGCTGACAAGGGGATTAGCATAAGGGCTATTATCCCAGTTTCACCCGAGGGCATAGCGCGTGTGAAATTGAGCAAAGTCGAGAAGCGCGAAATAGCTTTTGTCCCGAGAGAAAAGTTTTCATTCTCGCCCGAGATAAATATTTACGATAACAAAGTGATGATTGCCTCGTGGAAGGATAAATTGGGCGTGACCATCGAGAGCAAAGAGATTGCCGACGCCATGAAAAAGATTTTCGAACTCTCCTGGGCCGAAGCTAAACGTCTGGATAAGGAGATTGTGGTAAAATAGTAGGGATGAAAATGAAGCCAAAGAAGATAAAAAACATTGCGATTTTTGAAGATAAGGAGGTTCGGCGGACTTGGCAGAATGACCAGTGGTACTTAGTTATTGAGGATGTGGTACAGGCTCTTATTGAGTCCAGCGACGTCAAACAATACATACAACGAATTAAGGACAGAGACCCAGAACTTGGTCAAGGGTGGGTACAGATTGTACATACCCTTGACGTGCCTACCAAGGGTGGGATGCAAAGGATGAACTGCTCTGATTTAAAGGGCATTTTCCGTATTATTCAGTCGATTCCTTCGCCGAAGGCTGAGCCTTTCAAGCAGTGGTTAGCAAAAGTTGGGCAGGAGCGGATTGAAGAAATACAGGACCCAGAGAGGGCCATTGTGCGAGCCAAGAGGATTTACGATCAAAAGGGGTATTCGGAAGATTGGATTGCCAAACGGATGAGAGGCATTAATGTCCGCAATACGCTCACGGATGAATGGAAGGGTAGAGGAGCGAAAGAAGGTCTCGATTTTGCCATACTGACCAACGAAATTTACCAAGGCACTTTCGAAATGACAGCTAAGGAGATTAAAGATTTTAAGAATTTGGGTAACCCGGATAATCCTCGCGATCACATGAACGAACTCGAGCTAATTTTAACAATGCTCGGAGAAGCTACAACCACTAAACTCACCCAAGTCAGAGATTCCAAAGGCTTGTCTCGTCTCCAAAGAGATGCTAAAGACGGCGGTAAAGTCGCCGGCAACGCCCGCAAAGAAATTGAAGTAAAGACCGGCAAAAAGGTGGCTACCAAGGAAAATTATTTAGACCAAAAGCAAGCCAAACGTTTGGATGATAAGGCGGGTAATGAGAAATAAAACGATGCCCGCTCGGGGTTAGCCGAGCGGGTTAGTTCCTGAATGGGCGGGATAGCGTGTCCATGCTTTTATGGGGTGTATGAGGTGAAGTAGTTGCGCTCACCTCTTTGCCACGACTTAATGGCGTCGGCTCTATCGCGCCTGGAAATACCGCGATTTTTGCGACAAGAACCGCAGGCCACGTAATATCGCCCTCGGCCGTCCTGCATAACCGTGTATTTACCACCACATCGGCACTTGTCTTGGCTGATGACCTCACTCATTCTCGACCCCTCCACTTTCTGGGCTTATCTTACCACAAGATCAAATTATGTTTTGTCCAACATCGGATGTTGGACATTTTGGCGTGTTATTGAGTAGCTTGGGATTGTTTCGGCTCGTTGTACTTGCCGAAATCTTTTCCGCAACTATCGCAATGGAAGGCTGGGCTATCTTCCCTCACGATACAGCCGGCTAGGACGTACTTCTCTTTTGATTTCTCCATAGCCTCATCTGATTTAAACCTGATAAGTCCGTATAAAAATTTACGAACTTTACTGCTCGAACATGCCGGGCAATCTGCTGTCTCGCTTTCCATATTATAGATAGTATAAGTGACAGATTGAAAACCGGCAAATAAGTTATACTTATATCGTTATAAGCATAAGCAAATAAATTATGGCTGTTGAGAATGGTAAGGAAAGTGAGGTAAAAGCTGAAGTGCGTCGCTTAGTGCAAGAGCTTGAAGACGCTGTGTCGCGCCATGAGCGTGAGATGGAGCAGGGAAGCTCGCTCGGCATGGAAGCTGCAGAGGAAAAGGTAAGCGAAGCCCGCGAGGCACTCCTAGAAGCAGTAGACAGAATCATTGGATAAAGGAATTCTTTGGTGCAATCCTACAACCTTGCGGGGGTTGGGGGAGTAATATAGAGTACAACTGATGGAGATACCTACTAACAAGATACAACGCGGGTTTTTGGGGAATACGGCCAAGATGATTGGGGTGGGCTTTCTTATGCTTATCTTGTGGCTCTCTTCCTTTTTCGTCTCAAGCCTTGTGAGCGAGCGGATGAATCGTCAGCAGGAGGTGCATCAAGAGATTGCCGACAAGTGGGGCGCGCCACAGCTGGTGGCCGGGCCGGTGCTCACCATCCCTTACATCTCCACTTATTGGGATGCCAAAGATAACGTCAATCGCACTAGACAAGAAGTGATTTATCTATTGCCCGAGAAGTTTAATGCCAACGCAAAAGTCACTCCGCAAGAGAAGAAGCGCGGCATCTTCAGCTCAACCGTTTACACCGCGGAAATTGTGGTGGAGGCCGACTTCAACACCGCCTTGCTTGACGAGCTTGCCTCTCGCCCGGCCAACAACACCATACTTTGGAATCAAGCCCACGTCTCACTCTCGCTTGCCGATACCCGCGGTATCTCTGAACCAGCAATGTTCAGCTGGGCCGGGACCGACAAAGCCTGGAAGTCAGGCACGCTCCTATTTGTAGGTGTGCCGGGCGAGGAGGGCTACTACAAAGATCGCTATATGCCCACGCCCTTTTATCCACCTCTCGACGGGGTAACGTACAACTATGGCCAAGCCATCACCGGCCAGGGGCTTCACAGTGATCTCTCCGTGGCTCCTAACTCGCAGTATCATTTCGGTTTCAAGTTTAATCTCCAAGGCTCGCGCGTGCTCGAGTTCGTGCCCGTGGGCAAAGAGAGCAACATCGCCATCACTTCGGCCTGGCAGAGCCCTTCATTCGTCGGCTCCTTCCTCCCGGCCGAGAGCAAACTTAGCAAAGATGGCTTCAGGGCCAAGTGGCAGGTCTCGAGTTTGAGCAGGCCCTACGCCAATGTGTGGGAGAAGGACGGGGTGGACACATCGACTCTCAAACAATCGGCCTTGGGTGTGAATTTGCTTACGAGCGTCGACTTCTACACTCTCGTTGATCGCACTACTAAATACGCCATCCTCTTCATCGCACTCACATTCCTAGCCTTCTTCCTCTTCGAAGTAATTTCGAAAATCCGCATCCACCCAATGCAGTACATATTAATAGGTATAGCCCTCGTTCTGTTTTATCTTCTCTTGCTTTCATTCGCCGAGAACATCGGCTTTATGTGGGCCTACATCTTAGCCACCATTATGACCGTGGGCTTAGTGTGGAACTACTCGCGCTTCGTGCTCAAGACCGGCAACCGAGCCAACCTCATCGCCGCCATGCTCATCGCCCTCTACGTGTACCTCTACATCATCTTACAACTCGAAGAGCTTGCCCTCCTCTTCGGTTCCGTCCTCCTCTTCGTCGTCCTAGCAATAGTAATGAGAGTCACCCGCAAGATAGAGTGGTATTCGCAAGTGGAGTAGCAGGGTGTGGTAAAATGCCTAAATGGAACGCTTTTTCGGCCTAATTTTGGCAGTCTCTTTATTGATATGCGTTTATTTGCTGGAAGAAATTCCCAGACGGGCAAAGCGGAAACGTAGTTTGCCATTTAGGGCTTTTGCTCAGGAGACAGGTTTGTCTTATCGCTACCATGGTCGCTCGCCATCATTGCGTGCGGTTTTGTTTGGCCGGCGTTATGGTGGTGGCAATGACGTTTCTAATGTAATGGATGGAGTATATAGAGACCACAGGGTTAAGATGTTCACTTATCTTGATAAATACACGGTTGTGCAATCGATCATGCAGGTGGTTGCGCCACATATTTTGGTTAAGGCTACCGGCGTAGATATTAATACAATGCCTATGTGGAGGATAAATCCCAATAAGTTGGTGCTCGCAAAGTCTTATGAGGCCATAGGCTTGGAAGTGTATGTGACAAGTGGATACGAGATTGAGGCCTTGCAGATATTCACCCCCGAAGTAATTGACCGCCTAAGTGGCGACCGAGGTATTTTTTGTGTTGATATATACAATGGCAAGGTGTTTGTTTACGACAATATAGTTATGCAGGATAGTAACCAAATGAAGCATTTGCTTGATACAGCAGTCATGTTCTTGGATAAAAAGAAAGGGAGTGTAGAAGCTCTCGACGATGATTTCGCCAGCCTCGTGCGATATTTCGGTAAGTAATTTTGGCGGACTAAACTATTGACTAACTGACTAAGTCGGCGTAGTCTTGGCCTCATAGATTATTGGGTGGCTAATTAAAGACTATGGATATTTTCAAAGATCAGGATGATGGGGTGGTTTTGAAGAAGCATTTGAAGAAGCTTGTTATCATTGTGGTCGCTCTCATTGTTGTTTTCGGCTCTTTCACCATTGTGGGCGCGGGCGAGCGGGGAGTGGTGCTTACTTTGGGCAGAGTTTCGGACACAGTTTTCTCAGAGGGTTTGCACTTCAAGTTGCCTATAATCCAAAAGGTAGAGAAGCTCGACGTCAAAACGCAGAAGGAGCAAGTGGATGCCACAGCTGCCTCAAAGGATTTGCAAACTGTTACAGCCAAGGTCGCACTCAACTATCACCTTGATGCCACTAACGTAAATCGATTGTGGCAGTCCATCGGCAGTGATTACAAAACAAGGATTATCGACCCGGCAATTCAAGAGGCAGTCAAGGCAGTCACAGCCAAGTACACGGCCGAAGAGCTCATTACTTTGCGAGCTCAAGTAAAGGAGGACGCCAAGCTCGCCCTTACAGAGCGCTTAACTAAGGAATATATTGTAGTAGATGAACTCTCGATTGTGGATTTCGACTTCTCGGCTTCGTTCAACGAGGCTATCGAGGCTAAAGTAACGGCCGAGCAGAACGCCCTTGCCGCCAAGAACAAGCTCGAGCAAATCAAGTACGAAGCCGAACAGCGCGTGACCACAGCCAAAGGCGAGGCCGAGGCCATCCGCATTCAGGCCCAAGCCATACAACAGCAAGGCGGGGCCGCGTATGTAAATCTTAAAGCCGTGGAGAAATGGAACGGTACCCTCCCCACCTACATGATGGGCGATACAGTACCCTTCGTAAACTTAAGGTAGTCACAACAAACACTTGAGTAGTGTGGCTACTTGTTATCCGGCAATGAATCCCACAGCTGTTCGAACCATTGGCGGTAGGTGTTGGCGTAGGCGTGATTGGTGATTAAAATCCCCGAGACGTGTTTGGGATCTTCCACATCTGATATCTCAACTTTGTCTCCCCAACACACCGTGTCGGTGAGTAACTCGCCCCATTCCTTTGGCCAAATTTTGTAGCGGTGCTCCACCGGACCTTTTTTACACCTCTCGATATATTCTCGCGCTAGCGGCCCATCTTCGATAATGTCGCGTTTGTTCAGTTGCGGTAAGTTGATGTACAGCATATCGTCGATGAAATTAGTGACCCCATTGGCTAAGCGATCAACGGGGAAGACGGTTACCGTTTCCCTTTCGCTCGACTTCTCCATATCTATCCGAAGCTCGTTTAATATTTGCCTAATACCGTCGGGCCCTTCGAAGAAGCGCACTTGGGTCTTGGGCTGGGTGCTTGATTTGAGAGCATTAAAATCACTAGCCGCTTCGGTCAAATCTTTTTCAAGTTTGGCAAAGCTCTGCTGTCTCTGCGCGACAAATTCTAATATACCGTTATGACTTATCGCCCCGTATCTCCTTGCCCCGCGCACTTCGGTGACGGTCACAAGGCCACGCTTGTGCAATGACTCGGCGATGTCGTACACATGTGTGCGAGTAACACCCGAGAAGCGGGCGATGCCACTCGCCAATTGGTCTCCGTGCGTAAGCAAAGTTAAAAATACTTTGACCTCCTTGTCGTTCAAGCCTAGACGGGTGAGGAGGGGAGATATTGAGCCGCTTGTATCCATGACGCTAGCTTAGCAGTTTCGCGTGTGTTGTCAATAGTTCTCGACAGAAGATGCAAAACTACCAATAATACGGCTCTAAATATAGAGTCGAAAGTCCCACGAGTCTTGACAATGAGTAGATTAACTGCTATACTTGTAGCAGGAGGTTGGGCATTCCCGCCAAACCTCAAGACCCTTGAAAGGGGTGCATTACATGAAGAAGATCACGTCGGTTGCGGTTCTGTTGGCGGTTCTCGCGTTCTTCGCACAGGCCACGGTGGCTGCGGACACGACTGTTCTCGTCCGCTACGGCACGATGGAGACGGGCCCGACTCTCAGGTTCGTTGACGTCTCCCATAGTTTTGGGAAGACCATCCTGGACACCACGTTCGTGGATTTCGGCGGCGCCGGCTACCACGAGGTCAGTGTGGGCGTCGGTCGGATCCTCCACGCCAGCGATCGTGGGGTGCTGGGTGTCATCGGCGAGGTGATGAAGACCACGGGCGACCACGCAGCCAAGGGCGAGTGGTACTTCCAGCCGTTGGTGTTCGGCGAGCTCGCGCTCGGCAAGGGCGTGAAGGTTGACGGGGCGGTGCTCCCTTACCTGCCGCTCACCGAGACAGCGACTTGGCAGATAGCAGTCGACCACATCCGCCTCGGCGTTGCTCTCGGACCCGTCACGGTTGGCGGTGGTTACGGTGGCTTCCAGTTCGGCACCGGCCCCTGGGCCCACAAGCCCATGGTCACCGTTCAAGTGCCGGGCGCGAAGCGCTTCGGCGCCCCCGAGTTTTGGCTGCAGCACACGGCCACGGGCTTCCAGGCGCAGGTGCGCCTGACCTTCGGTCTCTAAGATGTCGGCCGATGACGGCGGCAGTTCTCAAGGAAATAACGAAAGGATGAAAAAGGCGACGGGCCAACACCCGCCGCCTTTTCATTTTACCTAGGTGATTATGGTAAAGGACTTTTTGTACTGCTCGTAGTGTTTGAGGCAACGCTCGGTCAATAGTTTGTCTACACTACTTGGATTGCCGGGGTATCCGCCGTCATACTCGCGATAAAACATTGCGGTGTCTGTTGCTTTCAAATCCTCTACAATGTATCTGACCGTGGTTAGGTAATCAATGATTGGTCCCTCCCATTCCTCGGGCTTATCATATGCGTCTGCTTGTTTCGCAACCTTGCTTGCTACTAATTTTGTTTTATCTCCGCTTAACATCGTAAATAGCCTAATCCACTCGGCCTTTGTTGGCACACCGTCTTCTAATCTCAACCCGTACACTTCGCATATAGTACCAAGATAAAGATATTCTAACTTCGGTTCCTCAAACGCATCAGTTTGCACACTCCCATAATTAAGATCAAGCGTCCGAAATTCGTGCATGAGCTCTTGCTTATTCACGGGCTCCTCGGGTGCTCCCTCTAAATCCCGTGCTCTTTGAGCATTGCCCTTCAAGATCTCTTCTGCGATTTCATCACGGCACTTCTTCTCAAGGGCGTAGTATGCGTCTTGGGTGGGCTTATCTAGCATCTCGAAGCGCGCCCCTTCTTGCGGTGGGACAACACCCTTGTCATATACACATCCGTAGTTTGCCAAATATTCCATCAGGTCTTCGGGCCTTTCGTCTTCCCACTCATGTTTCGGGACGTACAACCCCCTGCTTTTAAAATCAGTGAATATTTCTTCCCTGAAAGATTTGCGAGCTGGTTCGAATTTAGCGCTCACCTCCGCTGTCACCCTAAGTCGCATCTCATTTTCAAGATTATATTTTGTACCCCAGACGAAAAGATCTTTAAGCTTTTTAATGTCCTGCTCACCGTGCTCCGCCCAACCCTTATCCGCCCGAGTTGGGCTGAAAGAGTAATATGTTACAACAATACTCATGATGGCTACACTTCGCTAATAACGTCGAAGCCTTTAAGACTGCCTACTATGGCCAGGCCGTTCACTATCTTGGCGACACCACGTCCTTTGATTTTGGCCGCAATTTCGTTCATTGTGGCTCCCGAGCCGACGGCGTCGTCTATAAGTAACACTTTGCTGAAGCGATTTTTATCCGTAACCACAAATGTTGCTTTGGCATTCTCGATTCTGTCTGCGAGTTTGTTTAGACTCTTTTGGGGCACACGCACGGGTGTTGAGATTTTTTCGATTTTTAAAACTGGTGAACCTGTTTGCAAACCACGCTCAAGCTCTCGCATTAGTTGCACTTCGCGCTTGACTGAGGGTGGTACGAAGCCGATAGCATCGTATCTGCCCCTTTTTATCACTTTAAGAATGTTAGTTCGAATCTCGGCTATAAGTTCGGCAATAATCTTCCTATCCTGACTTTGCTTGGCATAGAGCACAAGTTGGCCGAGTTTTGTTTTGCCGAAACGTGGGGTTGAGTAAAAGTCGATGTAGTAGAGTTTATCAAGCCACATTTTTTCAAACGTGCCCGCAATCTTCTTGGTGCCGTCTAACAAATTGTTTTTACGCAATTTCAAGTATGGCCCAAGAGTTTGTCTATATTCCCGGGCGGTTTTCTCAAGTGGCAGTTTGTGCTTGGCGCACCAGACTTTGAAGCCCTCCAACCCGTGAAGCTTGCGTCCGTCTGGTGTGACGTTGAGGTAGTGCTCGTTAACAAATTTCTCAAGCGCAGGTTCAACCGCCTCTACTTGTTCGCTCTGTGTGCTTACTTTCGTAAGCGAATAAAAAACTTTGGGCGCCTTGCCTCTCTTTTGGATCTGGCCGGATGAAATAAGAGAAGCCAGTTGTTTGTGTAGCGCCTGCTTGCTGATTTGCAGGTGATGCAAGATATCAACAACCCGGCTTTCGCCGTTTTGCCGCAGATAAGCGAGAACCCGTTCGTGCCCTTCTCTAGTCATAGAGCCATCCTACCACCATTGACTATTTACTGTCAATAGTCAATGGTACAGCTAAGCCTTGCCAGATGCCTTGGAAGAGATTCCTTTGGTTCCTCGCAAGCACCGGGTCGTTTATCTCAACCAGGTAATGTGGGCGCACTCTCGTTTGGCCCATTATCACGAAGTCGCCGATAACCCATAGCGACGTGTCGAACTCGTTACCTTGCCAAACGCGCGTGAGACGCTCGGGGAATTGTTTGGTAAGATCAGTCTCCACGCTGGCTGCGTTAGATAGGAAGCGCACTTTAAGATCCTTGGGCCCCGTCTTCCACGTCCACTTGATCCACTCGCCGTAGGCTTCACTAAATGAGTTGTCGTGGTAGCCCCACCAAGTGTTGTCGTACATCTGGCCGCTCTTGCCCCACACTGGGCCTTGCTTGTATAAGTAATCATTCAAATCATTTTCCTCCACGAACTTGTAGCGTGGCACAGAGTAGCCTTGAGCCTTGGGCATAGTCGCGAGCTCATCCTTAATTTGTCCAACTAGTTTGCGCTTCTCCTCAAGCTCGCTCGATTCTTTTTTCAAAATCTCCTCGATGGCCTCTGGTGGTTTTGCTAATAGGTAAGTTGTTTTGCCACCCTGATCAAAGCCAACCAAGCCAAGCTTCTCAAGCTTGCGCCCAATGCTGTATATAGTTGTGCGGTTGATGCCCGTGAGAGTGGATAGGCGCGAGGGAGCGCTCTTGCCTGTACGCAAAATGGCCAAATAAACCTCAATTTCATGTTTGTTCAGCCCCAATCGATTTAGCCCAGCTTCCAACATATGCCCCAATCATACAGGTTGTTGAGCACTCGTCAACACTATTATCCATAGACTACGAAATATGGCCGTATTTAGCCACACTGACAGTTGACAGATACAGCACAGAATGCTATGCTTATGCCAGATTCGGTAGTTGAAAACAGGGAAAGGGAGGACGCATGGACAGCAAAAAGCTGGGCGAAGTTGTAGGGGCGATTCTGTCTAGCGGGTACAACACTCGTTTGGAGATAATAGTTGAGAGATGTTGGAGTGAAAAGTGCGTCGAGGATGAGCATATAACAGGCACGTATGTTCAATCGGACATACATTACCTTGAGATTTGTACTGGCGGAGAGAACCGAAGGCTGGCGTTTAGGGATATCCTTTATGTAGGGTTTGGGCCAGCGTGGAATAAGACCACTCTCTACGGCAGGGGCAGAAGGTGTCCCCGCAATTAAGCACGAGCTCATCACAATCCAGTGGTGGTCTCACAGAGGGTTCTTTGAAAACCAAAGGAGAAAAGTACCATGACCAGTGAGACAGTGGTGAAGGTTGACGACTCAATGAAGCCTAACTATCCATCATGGATGAAAAGAGTTTTGCGCCCAGACCTGGAAGCTCCGCTAGTGACGTTGGTGACAGGAGAACTGGATGTAAAGGATCTGTTCTCGTATTTTGACGAGAGCCAAAAGGATTATTACGGCGCTACCGGGCAAATGCTCTATAGTGAGCTTGTGCGCAAGGGTCAAATCTTTGGCTGCCTTGGCCTAATCGAGCTCGAGGCCATTAAGACCAAAGGTACTGACTTCTTCCGAAAGCATTTTGGTGAAAACACAACTGTTTTTGGGTGGAGGTCTGTAATCGTGGGCAACGCGATACCGGAGGATGGTGAGGGCTCGCTCTACGTGCCAGGCCTGAATACCAAGTACGGCCCAAATGGTGGTGAGGTGGGGGTGAATTGGCAGTACATGGGGTATCTCTTGGGATCAAAATCGCCTGTTGTCCGACGTTGGTAGCACTTAGAGAAATTTCCACAAAAGCTCGGGACAGGTTGTACACCTGCTCCCGGCTTTTTATTTACCTTGTGCGTAGTCGGAGGGATATTGCGGGTGTATAATACAAGGATGAAAATTGTAATATTTGAGTCGGATCCGAGTGAGGAGGGTTACTTGCGGGAGAGTCTTGCCCCGTCGCTCGCGAGCGACGGGGTGGCGGGGTTGGATTTGGCTTTTGTGCCCGATAAGTTGACGGTGGAGACGGCTTCACAGGCCGCTGGGGCTGATGTTGTCTCGATATTTACAGGTTCGCACATCGATGCGGGAGTTTTGGCTGTTTTGCCATCGGTTAAATTAATTGTTACTCGCACCACTGGTTACGATCACATTGATTTAGTGGCGGCTAAGGCCAAGGGGGTGCAAGTAACCAACGTGCCGGGCTATGGTTCGGTGGCGGTGGCTGAACACGCCTTCGCCTTGCTACTTGCTATCTCGCGCCGCATCTTTGATGCAGCTCGACAGGTCAAAGAGGAGGGTGAGTTCCACGTGACGGCCATGCAAGGTTTTGATTTGTTCGCGAAGAAGATTGGCGTGCTCGGCACGGGGCGCATTGGCAAAAATGCCGCGCGCATTGCCAAAGGCTTTAGTATGCAGGTTATGCTTTTCGATGCCCATGCTGATGAAGCTTTCGCTAGTGAAATCGGGGCGAAGTATTTTTCGTTCGATGAGATTTTGAACACGGCCGACATTTTGACTCTGCACTTGCCAGCCTTGCCTGAAACATTGCACATAATAAACGCCGATGCTTTCGCCAAGATGAAGCGGGGGATGGTTATCGTGAACACAGCCCGCGGGAGCCTAATTGATACCGAGGCACTACTTGCCGCTATCCAAGACAAGGTGGTGAGCCACGTCGGCCTTGACGTGCTTGAGGATGAAACTGAACTTAGCGACGAGAGCGAACTGGTGATGGGCCACAAAAAGATAAATGATTGGAAGGCTCTGGTAATGGACCACGTGCTTATCGAAAGACCAGAAGTCTTGATCACCCCCCACATAGCCTTTCACACCGTCGAAGCCGACCGCGAAAGACTTGGGGTAGTTGTGAGTTGCATCCAAGCCTTCACCAAAGGAGAACCGCTTAAGAACATTTTGTAACTACAGCGGTTGAACCGCCGGAATCATCGCCCTTTAGATTTGGCCGATTGCCAAGCGAGGTTAAAGATCATAACCATCATGTCGTGTATGACCCTGTCCTCAATAATGGTGCCAGCGAATTGCGGCTCGTTGAAGTTAATTATCGAGACTTTGTTGTTACCATAAATTGTGAAGTCACTTTTGAAGGGGAAGATGTTGTGAGCTACATGCTTTAACTTGGGCCAGATTGCTTTGGGGAAACGGGTATAGATGCTCTTGCTGTAATCGGTATCAACTTCAGTGTCGGGTAGTATTGCACGGGTTGTGATGCCGAGTTTCTCCTTCTTCTTTATATAATAATCACGGAACTTCTCGGGTAGGAACTTGAGAAGATCCGCTGTGTTGCTAACCGCGAGCATTTCATACTTCTCACTTTCTTCAACGTGGGATTGGTATACCAAGAGCACCCCTTCCGGCCCTTCAAAGAATTTCACTACCGGTTTATTGGGCGATAAAGAAAATAGGCCCTCTATATTGGGTAATAACCTTTGCGCTTCCTCGAGTTGTCGCTCCGCGATGGTTACTTGCGATCTGGCGAATCGTTCCAAGCTTTTAGGCTGTTCAATTTGGTAGAAAAGTTTGTTGCGCTTCTCCACTTCACTCACTAAACCTCGGATTGATAAGGTAGAGAGAATTTTGTAAGTGGTGGAACGGTTAAGATGTGCCGTTTGGGCAATCTTTGAGGGGTACGCTCCGCCAAGTTCGAGCAGGGAGGCATAAACTTGAGCCTCCTTCTCGTTCAAACCAGCACCCTCGAGCTTCTTGGGCAGATTGGTGTCATAGGTGGCCATAACCAAGACTAGCAAACCGACTCCATATTGTCAAAGTAGGCGAACAAAGCATTTGAAAGTGCAAATATAATCAATAGATAAGCCAGAATTCTGTTAGAGATAACGGACGAAATCCCACAGATTTGACAGATTAGCGTAAACTATGTCCAGAAAGTTCGTTGAAGGCAAACCGGCATCCCGTCGGTCCCGCACGAACCCAAAGAGGTGAAAAATGGAAATCAAGGGACTCCGTGTTTACAGCAAGAGCATCAACCCCATGATGGATCATAATCCCATGGATAGGATCTGCATCGCAGATCTTGTGCATTTCGTGATAAGTCGAGTAGAAAAGGATGGTGGTTGGGTCCCTGTTCACCAACAGGGGGGCTCGGTCTGGGTTCATGGCTTCGAGCGGTGCGACAAAAGGTCGTGTCGTGGGAATCTCGATCTCTTCAGAAGAGATCCCCTAACTCCTCACGATGGTTACGAACCTGAAATCGTTGAGCAAGTCGAGGAAGCCCTTGATCTTGTCAGGCGCATTCAGGAGCTCGAAACCAGGCTCGAAGCTCGCTCTCCGCTTGTTCTTAAGCGAGATGGAAAATGGGGCAAAGGCGATACCTAGTTCGCCCCCACCTCTGCCCCTGGGCTACGGCGGGCAGGCGGGAACGGTCCCTCCGACAATGGGCCAATTATTCACAAAGTCTCGAGCTGCACGGCTCGGGGCTTTTTCTTATTTACTTCGGTAAATGTTAGACTTGGTTATGGCCGAAAATGCTTTTGAAGCTATAAAACGAACCGATGACAACGGGCGAGAGTATTGGTCTTCGCGGGAACTTGCTAGGGTTCTAGAATACACAGATTACCGCAACTTTTTGGCGGCCTTAAACAAGGCAAAGATTGCTTGTGAGAATAGTGGCGCAGTTATCCACAACCATTTCGTTGATACCGACGAAATGGTCTATCCACAGAGGGTTCCCCTCTGGTTGTGTGCTAATAGTTGGAGGGAGTACTACACAATTACAGCCTGAATTTGAGCCATATTATTACGAAACATACAAGTTGCTCTTTTGAGAGCAATTTGTTATAGTTGGCCTGTGGTAACATTTCAACGTCAAATTGAGCCTCGTATCCGCACGCTCCTCTTTAAGAACAAGATGATAGTGATATTGGGTCCCCGACAGTCTGGCAAAACTACCTTATCGAAGAAGCTTATAAAGGATTTTGGAGACGAGGCGGCGTATTTTGACTGTCAACTTGCCGAAGTAAGGAAGCACTTTGTTTTAGGTGAACCAGATAAACTTCTCCCGTTGGTTAAAGATAAGAAGATCGTGGTCTTCGATGAAGCTCAAACGATTCAAAACATCGGCAGTATTTTAAAAGTTTTCCACGATACATATCAAACTGTCCAAATTATTGCAACGGGTTCATCTTCTTTTGATTTAGCAAACAAAATTAATGAGCCGATGACAGGGAGGTTTTTCGAATTTACTTTGTTGCCCCTATCGATAGAGGAAGTAAATAGTGTTCGGAAGGTAGATAAGAAAGAGTTACTCTCCTTGATGCTCTATGGTTCCTATCCTGCTGTTGTTGGGGCCGAGACAATTAATGAGAAGAAGGAGATATTGAAAAATATTGCCACAACCTATTTGTATAAGGATGTTTTTGTTTTTGAGGCAATTCGTAATCCAAAAGTTTTCGAGGATCTGACTAAACTCTTGGCCTATCAAATAGGGCAACTGGTTTCAATCAATGAACTGGCCCAAAATTTAGGTGTGAGTAGGTCTGTAGTCTTAAGATACATGAGATTCATGGAACAGTCCTACATAATAAAAGTTGTACATTCATTTTCTAATAATCCTCGCAACGAACTGAAAAAGGCATTCAAGGTTGTTTTCATAGATACTGGAGTTCGTAACGCTCTTGTGGATGCACTTACAGATTTGGAAAAGAGGGCTGATAAGGGGTTTGTTTTTGAGAATTTCTTTTTCAGTGAGCGTATGAAGCAGGGAGCACTCGAGATATTCCCACCAGAAATAATGTTTTGGCGAACCAGGTCTGGTGTGGAGATAGACATGATTGAGAAGGGTGGCGGTAATATTTTGGCATTTGAATGCAAGTGGAGTGATACTATCGCAGTGCCGGCGCGGTTTGCCAAGGCATATCCTGTGGCGGATTTTGTTTGTGTAACAGTAGACAGCATAGTCTCATTGTTTAATAACGATCTTGGGCATGAGTAGGATAAAAAACATTAGTGAGTTGGCGAGCTCGCAGTTGCGTTCGGATATGCTTGCCGTGCTTGAGGCGGGGTACGCGGGGATTGATACGCAGACAGTTGTACAGAAGGCGCTTACTTTTTCAGATGGGATTTTAACGTTGGAGGATGTGATAATAGATACACGCGATGTGGGGAGGATTTTGTTTTTCGGTTTTGGCAAAGGGTCATCACGGGCGGCTTGTGCTGTGCGCGATGTTTTGGGAACGCGCTTAACTGGCGGAGTGGTGATAGATAAAGAGCCGGCGGATTGTTTGCCCATACAATCATTTGTGGGTAATCATCCGATGCCGGGGGAGCAGAGTAGAGAAGCGACGCGGGAGTTAGAGAGGGTGGCGAGTGGGCTTACTGAAAAAGATTTGGTGATAGTGGCGGCGATGGGTGGTGGTTCGGCTTTACTCGTGTCGCCCGATAGCGAGGCTACGGATGGTGCGGCTTTGTACAAAGCTCTACTTACCGTAGGTGCAAACACTCGCGAGCAAAACTTAATTCGCAAACACATTGGCGCGCTTAAAGGTGGGGGACTGGCTAAACTACTTTATCCAGCGCAGGTTCTGTCCCTCATCTTCTCTGACGTGCCAGGCGGTCACTATGAGGATGTGGCCTCGGGTCCAACTTATCACGATGAGAGTACTGCGGCCGAGGCCGAAGCGATGCTTGCTAAGTTTAATCTTGCCGGCAAATTTAATTTAGTTGAAACGCCGAAGGATGAGAAATATTTCAAGCGTGTCACTAATAAAGTGCTTGTCTCAAACGAATCGTCGCTTGCGGTGATGGCCGAAGAGGCCGAGCGCTTGGGCTACAAAGCAGTGGTAATCGATGAGCCGCTTTATGGTGGGGCAGAGGAGATACTAGCGCGATTGGGCAAACTCGCAGGCCCTGGTACGATAGTGCTTGATGGCGGTGAAGTGCATTTGCTTGTGTCTAAAGTGACTGGTGTGGGTGGACGTTGTTCATATCTGGGCTTAACAGCCGCGAGCGTAGTTACACCTGAGCAACTCTTAGTGGCCGCTGCATCCGATGGTTCAGACAACGGCACTAAAGCCGGGGTGCTGGTTGATAGTGAAACTCTTGCGAGGATGCAAGCCGCCGGAGTAGATGTGAAGGCCGAACTCGCGAACTTAAACACCCTACCACCATTCGAAAAGATAGGTGACGTGTTAGACACAGGCCGAACAGGCGCAAACGTTTCAGACTGGTATATACTAGCTACGGTGAAACAATAGGTATCCCGCCCCAACCCTCCCTTAAATTAAGGGAGGGCGAGACGAAGTCCTGGTGGGATACTGCTACATTTATAAATTAGGTTTTTCTTTTCACTCACATTTGGGCTGATGGTTTTGTAAATTTGATGGTAAAATACGTTACATATGGTCACCACGAAGATTGCTCTAATTAAGGAATTGAGTTATCGACAAATTGTCGGCAACTGAAGAGGAGGCACAGAGGGTAGGTACACTTTGTACCACCACTTGACATGAGATTTGTAATTGCTATGCTTTAGGTACTAACAGCACCACCCCTGTCTTAATCGGCAGGGGTGGTTCTTTGTATGGTACAATCACCATGGCATGACGAAAAAAGAAGTAGTTGCAATTTACATAGATGGTAGCAACACATATCAGAGGTTAAAGGAGATGGGCGTGCCAGAAGCGCCAAAAAGATTCAACTTTTCAGCTTTTGTGCAACATCTGGTCGGGGAAAGAATGTTAGTATCAAAAAGATATTATATTGGGATTGTAAAAAACTTTGAGAATTCTGAGAAAGGAGACAAAATGGTTAAGGGTCAGCAGAAGTTCCTTGAAGGGCTCCGGACAGAAGGTTTTGAAGTTAAGTCTGGGAGAATAATGTACGATGGTGGCCGGATTAGAGAGAAAGGCGTGGACGTTAAACTCTCGGTGGATTTGGTAATAGGGGCAGTGGATGATTTGTATGATACCGCTATCGTTATAAGTTCGGATACGGATCTCATCCCTGCCATTAAATATGTTCGTAAAGCCAAGGGTAAAGCGGTAGAATATATAGGGTTCGGCGCTAACCCTTCAATTGGGATGATAAAGGAATGCTCAGCGCCAAGAATATTTGCCAAAACAGATTTGATGCAGTTTCAGACTAACGCCCCACAAAATAAATAATTATTTAACAAAATTATGCCAAACAAAGACGAACGGTTGGTGCTGTGGTTTGATGAGCTAGAGATTGCTGATGTGCCTTTGGTGGGGGGTAAGAACGCGGCCTTGGGTGAGATGTATCGCACTTTGGTGCCTTTGGGTGTGCGGGTGCCAAATGGTTTTGCTATTTCAGCTAAGGCTTACCGGCACTTTTTCAAAGAAACGGGGCTTGATAAAAAGGTTGATGAGATTTTGAAAGGTCTCGACACACGCTCGCTTAAAGATTTGCAAAAGCGGGCCAAGCTTGTACGCGAGGCGATTGTGAAGGCCGAACTGCCGAAGGATTTGAAAAGCGAAATCGTAAGTGCATACAATAAATTAAGTGGTGCTTATGGCAACGGTATCGACACCGACGTGGCGGTGCGCTCATCGGCCACGGCCGAAGATTTGCCCGATGCCTCCTTCGCCGGTCAGCAAGATACATATTTGAATGTGCGCGGAGCCAAGCAACTGATGGACTCGGTGCGTCGCTGCATCGCCTCGCTCTTCACTGACCGGGCTATTTCGTACCGAGCCGATAAAGGTTTCTCACATATGGACGTGGCACTCTCGGTAGGGGTGCAAAAGATGGTTCGCTCTGATAAGGCTGGCAGTGGCATTATGTTTACTCTCGATACCGAGACAGGTTATGACGGCGTGATTGTGATTTCGAGTACTTGGGGTTTGGGCGAACTTATTGTGCAAGGACGAGTGATACCCGACGAGTTTATGGTGTGGAAGCCGGGGCTCGTGGAGGGCAAGCCCTCGATTATCGAGCGACGCCTCTCCAACAAAAAGAGCAAGATGATCTACACCGCTGGCGGTATTAAAGAAGTGAAGTGTACACCGAAGGAAGCTTTGAGTTGGTCGCTCACCAACAACGAAGTGCTCGAGCTCGCTGGCTTTGGGAAGAAGATTGAAGAGCACTTTAGCGAGGTGCGGGGCAAACTCTCGCCTATGGATATTGAATGGGCCAAAGATGGGGTGACGGGCAAACTATTTATTGTGCAAGCGCGACCCGAGACGGTTATCGCCAACTCAGATAAGAACGTAATCCGCAAATATATTTTGAAGGGCAAAGGCCCAGTGCTCCTTGAGGGCGCGGCCGTGGGCAATCGCATCGGCGCTGGTGTGGCCCGCATTATCAAAGATGCCAAACACATTGGCGAATTTAAAAAGGGTGAGGTGCTGGTGACAGAGATGACCGACCCCGACTGGGAACCGATAATGAAGATCGCGAGCGCCATCATCACCGACAAGGGCGGTCGCACATCGCACGCGGCAATAGTGAGTCGCGAGCTCGGCATACCTTGCGTGGTGGGTACAGAGAAGGCCACCAAGACAATCAAGACCGGACGCAAAGTTACCGTGGATTGCTCGGCTGGGCAGACGGGCACAGTCTATGATGGTATCTTGCCCTTTGATGTGAACGAAGAGAAGCTCACCGACGTGCCCGCCACTCGTACCCACGTGATGATTAACGTAGGCTCGCCGGATGAAGCGTTTAAGAATCACGCCTTGCCCGCCTCGGGTGTGGGCTTGGGCCGACTTGAGTTTATCATTGCCTCGCACATTGGCATCCACCCCAATGCGCTCATTGCTTACCCCAAAATTGCTGACGCTAAATTAAAGAAAGAGATTGAAGCGCGCACAGAGGGGTATGCAGATAAGAAAGAATATTATGTAGAGAAGGTGGCTCAAGGTGTGGCTCGCATCGCGGCGGCATTTCATCCACACGATGTCATAATCAGATTTAGTGATTTTAAGACCAACGAATATCGCAAACTACTGGGAGGTGAGAGTTATGAGCCGGCGGAGGAGAACCCAATGCTCGGTTGGCGCGGTGCCTCGCGCTACTACGACCCCAAGTTCACCGAGGCCTTCGGTCTCGAATGCAAAGCCATCAAGCGCGTGCGCGAGGTGTATGGTCTCACCAACGTGGTGCCCATGATTCCATTTTGCCGCACAGTGGAGGAGGGCAAGAAGGTGATTGAAGTGATGCGCAAGAATGGCCTTGACCGTGAGGTTGATAAAACTTTGCGCGTGTATGTGATGTGCGAGATACCCTCAAACGTTTTGCTCGCCGACCTCTTCCTCGATATCTTCGACGGTATGTCTATCGGTTCAAATGACCTTACTCAACTTACGCTCGGCCTCGACCGGGACTCTGGGATAGTGAGTGGTATCTCAAACGAGAACAACGAAGCCGTTAAGATGCTCATAGTGGCCGTGATAGATAAATGCAAAGAGCGCGGCAAGTACATTGGCATCTGTGGCCAAGCCCCGAGCGACTACCCCGACTTCGCCGCCCTTCTAGTTAAGCACGGTATAGAAAGTATCTCCCTAAACCCCGACGTCCTAGTCACCACAATTAAGCGTATAGCCGTCGAAGAATCCAAACAAGGGGTCTAAACTGGATTCGCGGGATGGGGAATTTGTGGTATAATAGTAGAATGAGTGACGCTAATATACACGAGTTTATAGAGGCACGACCACATTTGATTTGGTACACGAAGAATTACTCCGGCCTTAACGAGGAGGCTATTGTGGAAGCGACCCTCAATTATGGAGACTGGGACGACGTGCAGAAGCTGATTGGCATATTGGGCATAAGAAAAATGGCCGGCATTTTCAACACGTATTCCAAACGACCTCGGTCGAATTATGACAGTAGGATTTCTAATTTCTTTAATCTCTATTTTGCCGCTCATGCATCCTGAAATACTAACTGACAATCAAAATAAGCTCTTACCTCTTGTCGCGTCCTTTTCAAGCGACTTCGGTCTTGTGGGAGGAACGGCCATCGCGCTCCATCTGGGCCACCGCCGTTCAATTGACTTCGATTTGTTCACTGGTCAACCATTTGAGAGTCAAAAAATAAGACGGAAAATTTCTCGTGATGTCCCAATAGAGCGAGTCCTGCGCGATGAGCCTAGTCAATACACACTAATTTTATATGACGTGCAGCTCACTTTTTTTGAGTACCCATACAAAATGGAGTATCCGGTTCTTTTTGAGAGAATTAAAATGCCAGATTTACTTACGTTAGCCGCGATGAAGGCTTTCGCTTTGGGCCACAGAGCCAAGTGGAAGGATTATGTTGATTTGTATTTCATCACAAAAGACAAACACTCACTAAGCCAAATTTCGGCTAAGGGTCGCGAATTATTTGGCAACGAGTTTAACGAAAAGATATTCCGTACCCAATTGGCTTATTTCGGAGACGTCAACTACTCGGAGAAGGTGGATTATCTCCCCGGTTTCGAAATCACTGATGACTTTATCAAACAAACGCTCATAGAAGTCAGCGTTAGTTAACTACCCATCGCTTTTCACTACACGATGAAAATTGAGGGGATAAATTTGCGGGAGGTGGATTTCCATTTCTGGGCGTGCTACTCTATGACAAATGCGGTTTGAATTCTCCGATCATGCCAAGTTTCGACTTTTGGAACGAGGCGTGTCTACGGAGGAGGTTAAGAGGACAATCTTCAAACCAGATACCGCGATAAGGCGAAGGGATGGTACGGTTGTGGCAGGCAAGAGTTTCGGCAAACACAAACTGACCGTGGTGTATGTCACAAAAGGCAAGTTACACATAATCGTTACAGTAATAAAAGTATGAAAATAACTTACGATAAAAAGGTAAATGCGATGTATATCTACATCCAGTCTGGCAAGAAGGTTGCCAAGACTGTGCCTGTCAATGAAAACATCATCGTTGACCTTGACCGCACTGGCAAACTCATTGGCATCGAAGTTCTCAAGGCTTCGTCTCAAGTGAGCAAGAAGTCCATGAGCAACTTCGAGCTCAACTCTCTCGTTTTTGCATAAACCTAGACGTCCTAGTCACCACCATCAAAAGAATAGCCGCCGAAGAAGGGAAACAAGGCGTCTAAAACGCCCCTTGACTTTTGTCAAGTAACTTGCTACTCTTTCAGACGGCAAAAGAACTTGGCTAGGGCAATCCGCCACGGCCACAAACCAAGGAGGAATCTGATGAAGAGGCTCAAGAATTTCGCGGAACTGGTGATCGGGGTTGGTGGCTGTCTTGGAGCCCTCGCCCTCATGATCTGGGTTGGGTTCTCTCTCTCAAAGGGGGCCGTCGATACCTATCGCTACTGGGGTGAGCCCGAGTATGTCGTCTCGAGGGCGTACGACCCCCTGTACAGTATGATCGCGCGAAATGGTGGTGACATCAGTGGCGTGGTTTGCAACTCCCCGGCCCGGTGCGAACCGAACGGCTGTGGCACGAACTGGCAGTACTTCATGGTCGTGGGCGAGCACGAGATGAAGGAGCTTGGGCTCAGTACGAATGGTATGGTCAAGTTCGACAACGCCATGGAGCGGGCGTGCCAGAATCGCGTCGAGGCCTACTGGGAGGCAAAGCGAGCCGAGCGCTTGAGAGGTTGACCAGACTCACCGGCACAGCAAGCCCGCGCACCCACCCTGGGGTGCGCGGGCTTCAACGTTATGTAACGGTCCTGTGGGTGTATAATAAGTACAAATGAAGATCGAAGAGATAAATTTGCGGGAGATACTGGATTCGCGGGATGAGGCCTCGCTGGAGGTGGAGTTGGTGACTACGGCGGGTACTCACACAGCGCAAGTGCCTCAAGGTAAGTCGCGCGGGTCGGGGGAGGCTCCGGTTTTAAGTTTCGGAGAGGCACAAGTTAAGTTCGCTAGTTGCAAGGAGGCTTTGCTACGCAATTGGCAAAAGTTGGAGGATTTGGAAGCGGTGGTTGGTCCGAGCAACTTGGGATTGGGCATTGGTATGGCCGGGGCACGGGCTTTGGCCACCGAGCAAGAGCTTGAACTCTCGGCTTACTTGCGCAAGACATTCTTTTTAAATACCGAAACTAAACTCCCTATGATTTTCACCAACGTCATTAATGGGGGCGAACATTCGACCAACAATCTTGAGATTCAAGAGTTTATGTTTGTGCTCGATTCCTCTGGCGGGATGCACGAAGCGGTGGAGGAGATGGGCAAACTTTACAAACGATTGGGCGAGGTGCTCACGGCCGACACGGGCATCAACCCCTTGCCACTTGGCAACGAGGGCGGCTACGATATTAATTTCAAAGATAGTTGGCAGCCTTTAACTTATTTGAGCAAGATAGCCCATTCGCCGGGCTCAGGGCAAGCGAGTGGCAGTTTGCACTTGGCCATGGATTGCGCGGCTAATTCTTTTTACGAAAGTGGGGTTTATAGTTTAGGTGGCACCGACTTCTCTGCGGCCGAGTTGCTTGAGGAGTATGTGCGGGTAGTGGGGGGCGAGCCGCTCATAATGTCTATCGAGGACCCCTTTCAAGAGCACGATAGCGAGAGTTTCGAGGCGATGCGCAAACGCTTGCCCAACCTCTGGGTGGTGGGCGATGACCTCACCGTCACGAGCGCCGAGCGCATAACCAAGTTTGCCGCAAGTGGGGCCATCAACGCCGTCATCATCAAACCCACTCAAGCTGGCTCTGTAGTCGGTGCTTGCCAAGCCATCCAAGCGGCGCAGGCAAGCGGTGTCAAAACAATCATCTCCCACCGCTCGGCCGAAGTGGCCGACAACTTCATCATCGATCTAGCCCACGCCTCTGGTGCCGACGCCGTCAAAATAGGCGCTCCCATCCACGAGCGTGTAGAGAAGTACAACAGATTATTGAGGTTGTATAAATAATATTACTTCACCCCGTACTTTTTGCGGATTACTTCAAGTTCTACATTTTCGGCTTCATCCTTGGCCTCTTTGCCAGCTTCGCCTAGCTTGCGCAGTTCCTCGTCTGGCCGAGATGACATATTTAGAGCCGTTTGTTCGAGATATTCAGCCGTGTTCTTGGTTGGGTCGTCTAGCACTTCTTCAAGCAGGGCGTGCAACATCCAGCCCAGTCTTGGGCCTGGCTTCTCTTTTGTGACCTCCATAATGCGCTTGCCATCTATTTTGAGCATTTGCACGCTCACGGGTGCTCGCATGGCCTCTTCAATCATGCTCTCGTACTTGCGCAGCCGATAAGGCAACTCTTTGGGTCTCCCCATACCAATGCGATCGCAGGCTCTCACGTTCATCAGGTCCCACACCAAGTCTGGGCCGACGTTCGACACAATTCGACGCACGGCGCTAAGGGTAATCTTGTCTATATCGGTAAAGAACAGGTGCCAGCGGACCAGTTTCTCCACCTTTTCGATAATTTCGCTTGAGTATTTAAGCCTGTGTAGAGCCGTTTTAGTCATCCTGGCCCCCACCACATCGTGGCCGTAAAAGGTCCAATCCTTGTTCTCTTCACTCCACCTGCGGGTGGCCGGTTTACCCACGTCGTGCAGGAGGGCGCCAAGACGCACATGGAGCGGCCAGTTTCGGTCGGCCGAGTGTTGCACGGCACGTAGATTATGCTCCCACACGTGGTAAATGTGATCGCCATTCTGCTCTATGCCCAAGCCTTCAAGCAATTCAGGCAAGATGTGGGGCATGAGCTTTAACTTTTCGCACATCGCAATGCCAGTTAGCGGTGAAGCTGACATCACAATCTTTGTGAACTCAACTTGAATTCTTTCTTTGGCAATATGAGCTAGCAAGTCAGCAGCCCCGTGGATGGCTGCGGCCGTGGTGCTCTCAATGGCAAAGCCGAGCTCTGTGGCTATACGTAAGGCCCGTAGCAGGCGCAAGGCATCCTCCTCAAAGCGTTCCACAGGGTTACCTACGGCTCTAATGAGCTTGTCCTTTATGTCCTTTTGACCGTTATAAGGGTCAATTAGTTGTCCTTCTTGCCCGTCCGTAGCCTTGGCGGAGGAGGGTGAGATATCGTAGGCAATTGCGTTGATGGTGAAGTCACGTCGCTCGAGATCTTCTCTCAAAGTTTTTGCCCAAGTTACTTCATCCGGCCGCCGCTTGTCGGTGTATTTGCCCTCCTTGCGGTAGGGGGTAATTTCAACATTCTGTAGTGAAGGATCATTCTCGCCTGCCCCGCGAAGCCTTGGCGAAGTGGGGTTTTTCACCGTTACGGTGCCGAAATCATTCTCGTAAAACGTTTCATCTGAGCCGAAAGTAGCGACGATCTGCTCGGGTGTGGCATTAGTGGTGAAGTCCCAATCTTTAGGTTTCCTCCCAATCAATAAATCCCGTGTACAACCGCCCACAAGGTAAGCCTCAAATCCGGCCTCTTTAAGCTTTGTTGAAATCGCGCTTATTTCACTTGGTATTTGAGCTTTGAGATTTGGCATTTTACTTTTGCCCCCGCGAGGAATCGAACCCCGATTACAAGCTTCGGAAGCTTGCGTCCTATCCGTTGAACGACAAGGGCTAGTTTTAATTAGTAATATTTATATAGTATAGTATAATAGACTGTAATGAGAAAAGATAGGAAGACAGCCTTCATTTTACGTGGTCAAGGCAAAACATACAATGAGATAACTCAAGAATTGGGCGTTTCCAAAGGCACACTTTCATTCTGGTTCAAAAACGTACCCTCCTCCGTAGCCCTTGCTGATGAACGAATGAGGATAACTCGCTCGCCAGAGCATCTAAGCAAAATGCGTGCTGGCAGGGTTCGCTCTTTAGCGGCTCATTATCTAAAGGCCAAACAAGAGGCCGAAGAAATATACAAGCAAAATAAAGACGAACCGCTTTTCGTTGCTGGCTTAGGTATCTATTGGGGTGAGGGGGATAAGTCGCTCGCAAACAATATGGCCAGAGTCGCAAACGCAGATCCAAAATTACTACGCGTGTCAAAGTTATTTTTCGACAAGTATTTCCCTACCACTAAAGGCAGAATTAAAATATGGCTTCTCCTCTATCCAAACAATAACCCCGAGGAGAGTTTGAAGTACTGGTCTAAGGAGGTTGGTTTGCCTAGAGAAAACTTCTATAAACCCCAAGTGATTAAGGGCAAAAGCACTAAACGAACTTTGCCTTATGGTGTAGGTAATGTTATATTTAGCGGCAAATACACAAAGGTTCAAGTAATTCACTTGATTGAACTTATGGGTATTGATTTAACCAAGCGGGCATAATTTAGTGGTAAAATACGTGCTTGCCAAGCACGATACGCGAGTCCGATTCTCGCTGCCCGCACTGTGAAAAAAGATGCTCCCGTGGTGAAATGGATATCATTTTTGCCTTCGAAGCAAACGTTGGGGGTTCGAGTCCCTCCGGGAGCACTAAATGAACGAAGAACTTGTAGTATTAGTTGACGATGATGACAATCAAATAGGCACTTGCCCTAAGGCGCTTTTGCACCAGGCCAATACACCTCTCCATCGGGCCTTCTCGAGTTACATTTTCAATCAAGAGGGTAAGGTGCTAGTGCAACGACGAGCAAAGAGCAAGAAGACTTGGGGCGGCTTCTTGTCCAACTCCTGTTGCGGGCATCCAACTGTGGGCGAAGAGCGCATAGACGCGGCCAAGCGGCGAATTAAAGAGGAGCTTGGCATCAATGTTTATGATTTGAAACAAGTGGCTCCGTATAAATACCGTTTTGAACTTGATGGGGTGGTAGAGAACGAGATTTGCCCAATTTTTGTTGCGCGTACAGATGACGAAGTTAAGCCTAATCCAAGTGAGGTAGAGGACTACAAATGGCTCACTTGGCCCGAATTTAAGACTCATATGGCCGACCCTGCCAACCACTACTCTCCTTGGAGCAAAGAGCAGGTTAAAATCCTAGAAGGGCTCGAAGAAGTGGGGATAACCCTGGGGATAGAGGGGATAACGGACATCGCGATTAGTCAAAAACGGCTCTAAATATAGAAATCAAAAAGACACATGACCGATAGGCCAAACAGGGCGCAGGTGGGCAAAATAGGGGAGGATACAGCCTGCAAGTATCTCAAAAAGCATGGTTTTACCGTCGTCGAAAGGAACTATTGGCAGAAGTGGGGTGAGATAGACGTGGTGGCCGAAAAGGACACTGCTTCGTCCTTTGGACTTCGCAGTGCAAGCACGCTTCACTTTATTGAGGTCAAGACCGTTGTCGGTATCCGCTCAGATGATGACTACCAGGCGGAAGAAAATGTGCACCCGTGGAAGCTTAAGAGACTCTCAAGAGCCATCCAGACCTACCTCCTCCAAAGAAATGTCCCCGACGATAAAGAATGGCAAGTAGACGTCCTCACCGTCGAACTAGACTTCGAAACCCGCAGGGCGAGAGTCAAGCTTCTCCCCGACATCGGGTTATAACAATAAGAGCGGGCCAGGGGCCCGCTCGAAAAGCTAATCATCCATGTCTTCTGAATGGATTGACGACGATGTGATCTAATTCCGGCCATTGTCGAAATGAAAGATCATCGCCTCCTCGACCGGAGTGGTATCGAAGTCAGCGATAAGCCAGAGGCCATCTGCGTCAGTGCTAGGATCGTAACCGACAATGAGCGGGTCACCCTTTGGTATGGGAGTAACCTCGTTGAGCGTTAGGCTCCCCGGTTCGGCGATGATGAAGATCTGATCACTGAACAGCCTACGTGCTTCCTCAATCTTTTCGCGAACTTCATGCGGGATTAAGCCCTCGAACTGGCAGATCAGTTCCAAGCCTTTCCGGTTCGGCCGGTTGGTCTGGAGAAGCTTCAGAACGTCCTGGTACTGTTTCGCGATGTTGTTGGGCAAGCCCGGCTCGACCCTGACTTCATTGTTGGGCATTGCTACCAGACGGCAGGTCGGAGATGTCAGGGTGAAGACCACTAGTCTCGGGAATCCCTGCGCATCTCTCCACGTCAGAGGTTCGAGACTGAGACGCCGATAGATATTGCCCACCTTCTCGAGTCTTTGGAGCCGCGCGCCCTCGGTTGTCAGAGTGCGGTGATGAGCCTGCAAGGCGCTAAGATGGGAATCGAGCATTCGTTTCGCTACAGCTTCTACGCCGAGAAGACCATAGAGAAGACCTTTGGTGTGGTTGATCTGAGCCTGTGTCCGATCAACTTTCTGCGAGTGTGTATTGAGATCCTGTGGCGAAATATGTTCCGCCAGCGCGATCGTTTCTCTGAGCGCACTTGCGTTCATGATTTGTCTCCTTTTGGGGTAGGTTGGAGTTCGGATTCACGCACTCCAAACCTGTGGTTTTCACCGAGGAAATGGATAACATACTCCGGCTCACCTTGAGCCCACTCCTCGACTGGTTTGAGCCGAACGATCTCGCAACGCTTACCGTCGTTGCTCCTGATGCCAGACACGCCTCGATTTGTGAACACGCAAACCTGATTCATCTGGTATCGGTGCTGAACCGTCTGTTTGACTGTCACCGCGGACACCCCCCTATCCGAGAACGCCGCCACTTCTATGCCGTTTACGGGCGGCTAGTTTTTCATCAAGCCGCGTTGTTTTTGGTAGAAGATCATTTTGTGCTGGATGACTTCTGGGCAGACCTCGGCCAACGCACTGAGCAATTTTGGCAAGGCCTCTGCGAATGGCACAATGAAGCATTCTGGGAATGAGGAAGCCGCTTTCCCTTTTTCGTACCACAAGGGAAAAGCACAACGCCGATCGTTGCATACCAGCTCCATCTCGATTCTGCTTTCTTGGCTGCTGGACAGTTTAACCGTAAGGGTGCCCTTCTCTGGCTTGCATTCCTCGTTGACAGTCTCTAGTTCTAACTTTAAGAGTTTGCGCCCACTGTGTTTGCCCCATCCGTAGATACTTAACCAAGAGTTTGTCCCCTTGATGAAGTCTTCGAATGCGAAGCTTATTAGTTCTAATGATTGTCTTATCCTGTCTCGACCCTGCATTGCCGATACGAGGTCTTGCATCGTGTACGTTGTTTTCTTTGCCATTTTGCCTCCTGGTCCTTTCAAGGACCTTCTTATCACAAACTACGCTTACTCTTTATTTAGTCAATAAATTTTTGATACAAAATTGGCAATAATACGCTTATAAATGAGGCTACTTGTGTGATTTGAGTGTCTTGTAGTCAGAAATATTGACTAGAAATGCGAATCGCGATAAAGTGCTTGTAAATATGAATGAGAAGGAGGTGATAATGAGTTTGGGGTTTGGGGACAAGGAGGCGAGTGTTTATTTGGCACTCTTGCAGTTGGGGCAGGCCTCGGCTTATCAGGTGGCTACCAAGAGCGGGTTGAAGAAGCCCACTACTTACGTGGTGCTCGATGAACTTGCGAAGCGAGGGGCGGTGAACGTGGTGCCCCGATCGAAGAAGCGTTTGTACCGAGCAAGCCCGCCAGAGCAGTTGCTTGCTGTGGCTCGCGAACGAGCGAACGAGTTTGAGGAGGCCTTGCCTCGTTTAAGATTACTTACCAAGCAAGGCAAAACCAAATTCGATACTCTTTACTACCAAGGAGGCGAAGGTATTAGGCAGGCGCTTACTTTTGGTTTGGATAAGATAAAGTTTAAAGAGATAGTGGGCTTTTATGCTAAATCAGACTTAGTCGATAAAGATTTGTTGCCAATTTATGATGACTACAACGATAAGCTGAAGCGTCGCAGAGTGACAGTGCGCGGCATAGTGCCCGACCACGCCTCGCTTAAGCACTACCGCAAACTAGATAAAGAGTTTAAGCGGGTGATGAAAGTCGTGCCGCAAGAACTTTATTCCTCCGATCAATCAATAGACACAGTCTCCGACTTTGTGCGCATAATTGACTACAAGAATTTGCAGGCAGTAATAATCGAAAACGCTGACCTAGCCGCCACCTTCAAACAAATCTTTGAAATGCTTTGGAGTAAGTATTGAAACGCCTCCCCGACATTGGGTTGTGATTTGTTTGGCGGGCCTAAGTTGACCTCTGTACACACCTCCGGCCTTAGCTAATATGCTAAAGGCCCCCAGCACGAAGTGCTAGGGGCGAGTATCTACTTGGGTGGT
>Ga0209542_10001488_pt1 | contig 54845 bp, 54 predicted proteins | sample RifCSPhighO2_01_FD_184028 | JGI IMG/M metagenome (GOLD analysis project Ga0209542, IMG submission 184028) | Soil microbial communities from Rifle, Colorado - Rifle CSP2_plank highO2_0.1 (SPAdes) (version 2) | ecosystem: Environmental > Terrestrial > Deep subsurface > Rock core/Sediment ... | reverse complement strand
CATCGTGGTCGAGCGCGACCACGCCGAGTTCCGCATCTACTGATTTTCCTCACCCCGAGCACTTCGGCCCCTCCCGTGGCCGACGACGCCCTCAGCGCTGTCAGAACGGGTTCCCACAAAAAGACACCTGTATGAAGCAGGTGTCTTTTTGTTTAAACCTACTACACTTGAAAAAATATATTGAAAATGGTATAACAATCTAGCATTACGGGCTATAGCGCAGTTGGTAGTGCGCATCGTTCGGGACGATGAGGCCGGCGGTTCAAGTCCGCCTAGCCCGACAAAAAACCAGTTAGAATTTAACTGGTTTTTTGGTAGACTAAATTTTATGCTACCTGATCAAGCTCGTTATCCTCACGCTCAGCCCAGAGATCAACATATTGAACATTGAATTTACCAGCACCAGCATGTTTAACTTGTATATGATCTCCGCTCACTACGGCATCATTATCTTTTTTTATACCTCCCAAGTTCAATAAATCTCTAAATTTAGCCGTTGCTCTGTATCTAGTATCTTCAAAATTATATCTGACTTTCGTCGTTTCATATGTCCAGTAAGTAGTATTTTCTCGAACTTTTCCTACTTGCCCTGGAAAATTTGTATAGCGTACGAATATATCACTGTCCTTATGCAACAAAGGTACTACATAATCGCTAATTGCGTTTGAAAATTGTCCTAAGTAAAACAGGCCGAGTCCGATGTCTCTCGGATCAATTAAAATTTTGTCATTTTCGTAAATATTTTTAAAAGCCGGTTGCCACTCTCCAAATATCTTTTCAGTTGTAAGATCGGCCGCTTTTTTGGCAACCGCCACCCGCACCTCTTCTGGGCAATCTTGGCTGGATAATTTTTTTGCTAATTCTGTAACCTTTAACGACCATACTTCAGCCATTTCTTTTGCTACTTTTTGTCGCAATTCTGTAGTGGGCAAACGAAGCATCTTTACATAGCCATCTTTTTCGATTAAGGAACCTAAAGCATCAAGGTCTTTGGCAAAATCTGTTTCGGTTTTTAATTTTACCTCGCCCCTTCTATCTCGATCGGCTTGGCGCGGCGTTTCCTCGACCCTGTCTTTTTCCCTGCCCACTCCATTAATATATCGCAAATAACCGGCTTCATCTTTCATAGAATTTATATCTCCACCGAAGTATGATCACCAACGATTAACCGATGCCCATCGGATTTACCATTTTGTTTTATTTTTACGTTCGCACCAATGAGACTATTACCAATGTTTATCGGACAATCTATCTCGCAATTTCCTAAAATTATAGAGTTACCAATGGTCGCTTGTTTTACACTCGTTCCGGAAGATAGTGTGGCATAAGGATTAATAACACAGTTTTCTAGACGACAATTTTCGCCAATCATGGCCGGGCCGTTAATTACCACACCCGGTCCGATAGATGTCCCTACTCCAATATGCACCTTACCCACTATCTTCGCCCCAGGATCAACATTGCCTTCGATTCTGAAATCTCCGTTTGGCATTTCATCCAGGATGAGACGACTGGCTAAAATCAGGTCATCCGCAATGCCGGTGTCTTTCCACCAACCAGTTATTTCTTTGTATCCCACGCGCATTTTATTTTTTAAAAAGTGAGAGTGGATGCTAGAAATCTCATACTCACCGCGGGCGCTCCGTTCAATATTCTTAAATGCCTCAAAAAATACTTTAGGACCATAGAGATAAATACCGGTCACCGCAAAATTGTTTGGCGGCGTTGGAGGTTTTTCCCAGACGTCCACCAATTCTTTTTGGGTATTAAATACTGGCACGCCAAAACTACGCGCGTCCGGCACTTCGGAAAGCGTCAGCATACAATCATAGCGGCCGGAAGAAAATTCCTGAACTAAATCTTTGAGACTACCCAATATTACATTATCCGAGAGGTAAAACAAGAAAGGTTCGTCGCCAATGAAGTCCTTCGCTTCATTCACGACGTGGGCGATGCCTTGTGGACCGCCTGTCTGTTCAAAAAATTTAATCTTAATTCCCCAGTGGCCGCCATCGCCAATGTACTTTTGTAATTCAGTCTCACCAGGATTGGTGTTGATAAATATCTCTTCAATCCCCGCTTCCACCGCTTTTTCAATGGCGTGAAAAATAATCGGCTTGTTCGCCAGCGGCAAAAGATGTTTGTTAATTGTCGTTGTAATCGGTCTTAACCGGGTCGCCCTCCCACCACCGGTAAGAATTGCTTTCCTAATTTTCCACATACTACCACCAAATTAATTTACGAATTATCCACCAATAGCCCGCCATGAGCGGATTGCCAACATAGCGGAGCAGAGGGTTATCAATCGCTTTTTCTTCAAAAACTACACGGCCAACGGCTAGTTTTAAAAGGGTGCGATCAGACACTTGGCGTTTAGCCTGAATGTTTTTTCGTTTACCCAACCACAATTTCCAACTGGATTTTTTAAGCCAATATTTATAGGTCGCCAATTTTTCTTTAAGCCAACCAGTTTTCCAAGCGAAGAGCAAAAGGCCGAGATCAAGTATTAAGGCCATGGGAAATAGCAAAACTAAAGTTGGCCATTTAAAATAGATTAACATTACACCATAACGATTGCGTTCAATGTAATAAAACTTGTCTTGGTTACGACTAAAGCTATATTTATGGTAAAAAATTGACTTGGGCACTACCACGGATTTATAACCAACAGATTTCAAACGTAGAGTATATTCCAAATCTTCGTGATACAAAAAGAAATCTTCATCCCAGAGGCCATACGCTTTTAAAAGATCAGCGCGCATCATGATGGCGGCGCCGCTCGCGAAACCAATTTCTTCAACTTCCTTTAATTTAATTTCGTCTTTTTTAACTCTTAAATTATTACAAAAAGCTAGACCTAAATAATGGAAGCAGTTACCCGTCGTATTGATTAAATTTGTTTCTGGATACAAAAGTATTAATGGTTGAGCGACGCCGATTGTTTGATCACTTTCCATGGCCGCGACCAAAGGCTCAAAAGCTTGGGCGGCGACAAAGCCGTCGTTGTTATGGAGATAAATATAATCATAGCCATGATCAATCGCCCACTGGATACCGACATTGTTACCGCCAGCGAAACCAAGATTGGTTTTCTGTGGCAAAAGAACAACTTCCGGGATTTCTTTTTTAGACAAAGGCAAAACATTTTCTTCAAGATAGCGGACGGAAGAACCGTGGGTTGGATGAGGATTATCCACAATAACAAAAGCCACCTGATCTCTCGGATAAGTTAAATTCTTTAAAGCCGATACCACATCATCGATGTACGGCTCACAGTGGAAAGACAAATAAATGATGGCAATTTTTTTAGAAAGCATAATACTTGTAATTACCGCGCCATTTCCAAAGATATTTAATCCAACTAGCAAGGTGGATACGCGCTAGTTTGTTTTTTACCAGGGCCTTAAAAATTCCCGGCACTTTAGAAGATTCGCGGGCGTGCATATGGTTAATAACTATATCATGGACATAATAGACCGGGAAACCCGCTTCCCACATCCGTCGGCACCAGTCGCAGTCTTCGAGATACATAAAGTAGCGATCATCAAACCAGCCAATCTTATCCACAACTTCCTGACGAACGATCATGGCCGCTCCCAAAACCCAATCCACGGGCCGAGTTTCATTGTGGTCGAAATCTTTCATCACCAGCCGATCGGCGTACTTTTGGACCCAACGATATTTTTTGTCAAAATTAATTTGTTTTAACGGTTTAATTAACATGGCAGGCAGATCGAAGCGATAACAAGAATATTGCAAAGTACCGTCCATATTTAATAATTTGGGGCCAATACAACCGATCTTCGGATGCTCATCCATAAACCTAACTAATCTTTCAATCGTTTTAGAATTGGCGGGTATAATAGTATCGCGGTTAAGGGCGAAATAGTATCTCGCGGGTGTAGCTTTAAATCCGCAAGCATTGCCTTTGCCAAAGCCAACATTCCCGCCACAGTCGATATATTTGACCTGCGGAAACTTCGTAAGCAGATCTTCTTTGATTTGGTCTTTGTTTTCGGAATTATCTGCGACAGTAACTTGAACGTGATACGGGCAATCTTTAAGATCACTAACCAAAGACTCGATAGCGCGGAGAATATCGTCCTTCATTAAGTAATTTAGAAATACGATGTTAATATCTACCATATGATTAATTAATCCACCATTTTCTTAAATCTCGCCAACTGACAGTACGAGCTTGTTTTATGGCCAGATGTTTTTTGAATAAATCTTTTCGGTTCTTAAACACCTCCCCTAACCCTTTTAAAACCTTGCGATCAAAAAGAATATACCAGACTAACTTTTTTAACTCATACCAGAATATCCAAGGAAAATCCAGAAGAAAATTTTGCCAATATTCATTTTTATACAAAGTACGCAAATGATTCTTGTAACTATGATAGCGAACCCAGGCGGACTGTTGCTTTTTGTTCTCGGCCGCCGCTGTATCCCGCATATCTTTTGGGCCCGCACCAGCTCGATCATGAAACGCGACAGTATTAAAAATTACAAAAGATCTAAATCCCCTTTCACGCAAGCGAAAAGATAAATCCACGTCCTCTTTATATGAATGGTAAGTCTCGTCCAAAAAAGTATGGTCACTAAATTCAACCGCCTTAATCGCGCTCCGGCGATACATGGGGAAAGCTCCCGAAACACCAAACACTTCTTCGTAGTCTTTATCGCCATATTTATCTTTGTTCCATTCTTCTTGGGTCTCACGCTCAATAACTCGGCGATTACGGAAAACCTTTAGACCTAAAGCGTCAATCTGGTTGGTAAAACTTTTTTCCAATGGTTCTCCACTCGCAACCAAACCAAAATTCCAGCGCATGAGGCGAGGTGAAACAGCGGCCGCTTCCGGATGAGTATCTAAAAATTTAACCATTTTTTCCAGACAATCTGGCTCCAAATACATGTCTTGGTTCAAAAGCAAAAAATATTCACCATCAGTATTCTGGTAGGCCTGGTTGTGGCCGGGGGCAAAACCAAGATTAGTATGGTTTTCGATTAGTTTGTATGGAAAAGAAAAATTATTTAGTTCATTTTTCATTTTTTCTACCATACCATCTTCGGAATGGTTGTCCACGACTAACAACATCCAATCCTTAAAAGTTTGCTGGCGAAGAGAAGCAAAAAGATGCGGTACGTACTTTGCCCCGTTCCAAGTAATTAAGTGGACAGTTAATTTCATAATTATTTTCTTTTAGACGGCCAACGAACCGTAAGTAACAATGTATCTTCGTGTACAGTAGTCATGTGAGATGTCTCCATACCATTGTATGACCAGTAATCACCAGTGGTATCAAAAGTCTCTTCTACCCCAATGTCAGGATAGGTCATTGTAAGCTTGCCTTTTACGAGGATGCCGAGTGTTTGCGCCGATGAAACCATGCGTGGCTTTTTCTCACAAAAACCTTTTTTTGGATTGCTCCATTTGATTTCAAAATCAGAGTTCTTAAATGTCTTATCCTCCACAAAATGGCCAATGAACCAATTTTTGTATTCCGGGTGAGACGCGGCTAATTCATCCAGTATGCCCCGGACAAAGGATGGTTTTTTTGTTTCTTCGTTTCCCATAGATTAAATCAATTCAAACCAGTAGATTTAAAGATCCTAAAAAGCAAATCATTGGACCAAGCCAAAGCAATTCCAATTGGTCGAAAGATAGCAATCCACATAGATTTGTACCACGGTTCCCATTTTTGGAAATATTGCCACATACTTAGAGTAAACTGTTTTTGTTTCCAGAGGGTGGTCCGTTTTTTAAAACTCTGTCCAACGTAATCAATGCAACTAATAATTGGCGTATGCATTACTTTAAACCCTAATCGCTTAACTTCACGGCAAATATCTACATCTTCAAACCAGATAAAATACCGAGGATCAAACGCCCAACCAAGTTTCTCATATATCTCACGGCGCATAATCATAAACGATCCACGGACAGAGTCAACTTCTTGTTCGAGGTCAGCATTAAAATCCTTAAACATATAACGATTCAAAATGCCAGGGAAAATATGAGGAATTTTAAAAATTAAAGCGAGCTGATCCCAAAGACCTGGGAAACGACGCGGTTGGGCGTCGGCATTTAATTGGCCGTTTTCGTCAACAAGTTTACAACTGGCTAAACCAACTTCAGGGTGATTACGCATCCAGTCAACCATAGTATCCAAGCTACCGGGGGCGACCCGCATGTCTGGATTTAAAAATAACAGAAACTCTCCAGTGGCTAATTTTGCCCCCTGGTTATTGGCATGACCAAAACCCATGTTCTTGTCATTTTTTATGAGTTTGACATCGGGGAATTGCTTCTCAACGATATCCGTAGTAGTATCCTTCGAACCATTATCTACTACGATCTCCTCGTAGCTAATATGGTTACAGCCACTTTTAACAGAATTAAGCTGGGTAGCGATGAGATCGGCTGAATTCCAGGGCACGGTAATAACAGATAAATCCATAATAAAAATAGATAGAACTTTGCTTCTTAAGGTCTATACTAACACAAAAAAATTCATTTGTACACCCCGATTATTAACCAAAAGCACCAGATAAATCCGGTGCTTTTGGAGAAGCTCGAGACGATCTCGAACGGGGTGGGTGGGGAAGTTAGAGGGGAGTTTGTGGTGAACTTTAGCTAAAAAATTAACTTAAATACTCTTTTAAAGCCTCTTGCCAGCTTCTTTGTGGTGCGAGCTTAGTGTTTATTAACTCGGAACAAACCGGTCGCCTGGCCGGACGAGGAAATTTATCTCCGGAGACCGGAGAAATGTCGACAGTGATACCTTTTAAATTAAATATCTCTTTCGCCCACTCATACCACGTACAGGTACCGCTATTTGAGCCATGGTAAATACCATAGGGTAATTTTTGACTTACCAACCGGTAGGTTAAATTGGCAAGATCCGGGGCATAGGTTGGCGAACTTTTTTCTTCATCAACCAAGTCGAGGTGTGTTTTACCTCCTTCAGTTGCCAGCCAAATCATGGTGTCAACAAAACTTTTTTTTGCCCCTGCGCTTACGGCTGGTTTTCCAAATAGTTTAGATAAACGGATTAGGTAAAATTGATCAGTATTATCTTGTAATAACTTTTCTCCCAAAGCTTTAGTTTCGCCGTATTTATTAACTGGGTCACACACCGCGTCTTCCGCATAACCACTTTCATTATCTCCCTTAAAAACATAATCCGAAGAATAATGAACCAGAGTGGCATTTCTTTCCTGGCAAAGTTTGGCCAAATCCCCGACTGCCAAGCCATTAACATTCTTGGCTAATTCGAACATTTCCGGAGTATCTTCAATTTTATCTACGGCGTTTATAGCCGTAGCATTAATTACTAGTTCTGGTTTTAATTCAGCTAGTTTATTCTTTAGAGCCTCTGCATTGGTAATATCTAATTCTTCCCGATCACAACCCGCGACTTGGTGCCCATCTATTTCGAAAACTTTCTTCAATTCCTGTCCCAACATTCCTTTGTGCCCAATGATTAATATTTGCATATTACTTTTGAATGGCTAGTTTGAAGTCATCGTAATTCTCGATGTAATCACTGCGATCCGGGCTGTAATTGGTAGAAGAGAGGGCTAAAAGCACGGCGTCGGGACTAAAGTCTTTAAAATGATGCCAAACAAAGGCGGGGACATAAAGGCCGCTCGTTGGACCAACCATTGGGACGTCTTCCAGGCCGTTACCACGATCAATGACGGCAGTACAGGTGCCTTTAATTAAGATAAAGAATTCTTCTTCAACTTTGTGGCAATGAGCGCCAGTCGCGCTTTTTGGATCAGTTACAAAATATACCCGCTTGATGACAAAGTCGATATAGTCCTTTAGCTCAACCGGACTCATGGTGAATTTATCTGGAACGACGATTTTTTTGAGATCAAATATTTTGAATTCTTTGTTTTCCATACAAGAATGGTTGGGAAATAGTTAAGTGGATGATTTCATGGTACTTTGTGAGTGCTCGAGATTATCTTGAAATTTATTCATTTCGTCTTTCTTTTGCCAAAGCTTTGATACCCACTCGGTATTATTTTTGTACCATTCGACAGTTTCTTGTAAACCCTGTTCAAACTTGTCTCTGGTATATTCTGGTTGCCAGCCTAAAGCAGTGATTTTACTGGCATCAATGGCATAACGACGATCATGACCAGGACGATCCGTAACGTATTCGATCATCTCTTCGCCCAGACCCATAATCTTTAAAATTAATTTGGTAATTTCTAGATTATTTCTTTCATTATCTACACCAATATTATATACCCCACCCGGCTCACCTTTGTGAAGCAACAAAGCAAGCGCTTTAGAATGATCACGGACATGGATCCAATCTCTAACATTCAATCCATCGCCATAAACCGGCACCTTCTCCCCTTTTAACAGACGGAAGACAAAAAAAGGAATAAGTTTCTCTGGGAACTGGTAAGGACCATAGTTGTTGGAACAGTGGGTAACAATGACCGGAACTTTGTGGGTGACATAATACGCGTTGCACATCATGTCGCCACCCGCTTTAGCCGCGGCATAGGGCATGTTGGGACTAATTGGGGTACTTTCAGTAAATTTAGAGTCTTCATTGAGAGCCAGCGAGCCATAGACTTCGTCGGTTGAGACATTAACAAATTTTTCTAAGTTATTAGCCCGAACCGCATCCAGGAGCATTTGGACACCCAAGGTGTTAGTCAAGACGAAGTCTTTACAACCGCCATGGATAGAGCGATCGACATGAGTTTCCGCCGCGAAGTTAATAATATGAGTTATATCATGTTCTTTGATAACTAAATTTAATTTATCCAGGTCGGTTATATCGCCCTGGACAAAGGTGTAGTTAGGATTATCTGAAATATCTTTTAGATTATCTAAATTACCAGCATAGGTAAGTTTATCCAGGTTGATTATTTTATAATCTGGATAAGCCTCTAAAATATAATGAATGAAGTTGGAACCAATGAACCCGGCTCCTCCACAAACTAGTAAACGCATAAAATATATTCTTAATGTTTATTTTTTCATTTCGGATTTAAAATAGTCAACAAAAGGAATGGCTGTTGGATCAATACCTTCTAACACGGCCAGATAAAAACTTAGGTAACTACCCATTACCAATACTTCAGCCGCTTGCCCAAAAGGAGTCTTCTCGTCGCAGGTATAGGTTAAAAAAGGTATCATATTTTTCTTTAAAACCTCTTTAGTAATGGCATAACGCTTCTGGATTCGTTTGTCATAAAGCTTGGATTCAAGAAAGATAAACAACAAGCTGTCCGGATTATTTTGTGGGTATTTCATGCCCTCCAAGAGGTGGTGGTTTAGTTCCGGCAAGGTAAAATACCCGGCAAACCGTTTGGCATTTTCGTTGATTTGGTTAGCCGCCGCATGGGCATTGCCAATAAGATGCTCTGAAGCCACATACCAGATACTGTGGTTTTTGGCGGCGATCGCCATTTGCTTGACTGGGTTATCTTTCGTGCTTACACCGTACTGTGTTTCATAAGTACGGATGACTTTAATAAGTTTTTCTACCTGATTTTCTTTAAAAGAAATCATCCCCGCTTTGGCCAAAAGCCAAAGCTGGCCAAAGATGGAATAACCAAGTCCCATGCGCGGACTGCCGCAGGGATTATTTTTAGTCGTGAAAATTAGGGCCGGCGCTTTGATCTTTTTAGCCATTTTCTCTAATTCTCCGCCTGCTGAGATTACCAGGATCTTGGCTTTTCTTTCGTACCCCTCTTTTAGGACGGCAATTGACTCTTCTGTAGTACCAGAATAACTAGATATGACTAAGAGTGTAGAGGGTCCAACAAAAACCGGCAGATGATAATCACTGACTATTTCCAAAGGGACTGACAAAAACTCTTTAAAACTGCTTTTAATAATATGTGGCCCGAGGGCGGAGCCGCCCATGCCGGCAATAACAATATTTTTAATTTGACGATAGCTTGATGGTACGCGCAAATTTTTTGAGCACAATTCAACCTCTTTAACTTGTTCAGCCAAAAGCTGAAGGCTACCTAGCATGTTACCAGAATCTAACTTACGTATCGCCTCACGATTGTTTAAAATATTAGTCATAACAAAAGAAATTATTATCTATATTTTGTCTAAATTAGCCTGGCGCCATTTCTCGAATTCCCTCTCAACATCTAAGCGCGCTAGACTAATTGCCGCACGAGTTATCCCCAAATATTCACCCAGCTCTTCTTCTTTGGAAAACTGGCGTGAAAAATCTATAGGCTGTCCATTAGAAACCCGACACCAAACGCGGCCTTTTTCCGTGTTTTTAAAATTATACTTTCGCAAAAATAATTTTTTGTTTCTGGTTAGATCCTCTCGTCCTTTGGGGGTAACGGGAACGAGGTTAAAAAAAGTTTGATCAAAAAAATCCTGCCCCAGTCCGCGAGCAAGCGTAAAGATAAACAAATTAGAAATATGAAAAAACTTCCCGGATTCCAAAAAACGTAAAAACTCTTCCCCCAGATCTTTTACATCCGGGGCGGTATCCTTTGCGCCCATTCTATCCAACAAGGTGGGCGGTGAATCTTCGTGCCCAGATCTCGTCCGCTCTTTAAGTGGTTCGTACAAAGATACCACCCGGCCACTTCTTTTTTTGGTCAACAGAGGGTGGTAATAACTTTCCTTCCAAAAATTTTGCAGACAAACCGATACCCAAGTTAAGAAAGAAGCATGTTCCTTGCCATCGTCGCTCTCCCCCATTTCAGCCTTGGTCTTCCAAGAAGCCAAAACTTTTCGATACAACTCTTCGGAACCTTCTTGCACCAGTTCTTCTACCACATCATGGTAAGGTATGCCTCTTGCTTTAAGAACACCCGGGACGTTGTTGCTGTTAATAAACGTTCTGGCTTGCTTAACCATAAATCGGTTAATATCCACCATCATCCGCTTCCATAACCTCTCCAATTCCTTGGGATCCTGGGTGTTTTTAATTCTGTCCGCCAGTTCGTCCATCTTTTCGGGGGTAAGATGCCTCTCCAACGTTCTTTGTTTGGCGTAATTTATTAAATTGAAAGATGAACTTTCTTCCATAAAAATTATTTCAACTTTTACTTATACCAGCCACGATTCCCATCGCCGCGAGCATCGTCATCATGGCCGAACCACCATGCGAAACTAGAGGCAGGGGCACACCGGTTAAAGGCATCGCCCCGACCATGGCTCCGATGTTTAAAAACGACTGCCAAATAAACCATACCATAATGCCTGACACTAGTAAACGGCTGTAAGCGTCCGGAGACTGTTTGGCGATACGCATCCCTTGCCACCCTAAAAGCACTACTAATACTACCAAGCCAGCGGCGATAACAAAACCCATCTCTTCGGCGACCACGGCGTAAATAGAGTCAGCCGCGACTTCGGGGAGGTATTGGTACTTTTGCCGGGAATGCCCCAAACCCAACCCCCAGAAACCACCAGACCCAACAGCCAAAAAAGCCTGGTTCATGTGGTACCCGACACCTTGTGGATCAAGCTCGGGGTGTAAAAACGTGGTAAAACGTTTAACACGATAAGGAGCGGCAAAGATTAAACCAGTAAAAACCACCAGACCAATGAGCCCTAAAACTATTATATATACCTTTGGCACGCGCGCCAAATACAACATGGCAAAAACGATCACAATCATGATCGAAAGTGTACCGAGATCGGGTTGAAGCAATACCAATACCAAGGAGGGAGCCAGTAAGATCAGGGCGGGAAGTAAGCCGTAGCGCCAATCGGAAAAATCTCGTTTTTTGTCGGTTAAAAGATAGGCGGTGATTAAAATGAGGGCGAGCTTGGTAAATTCTGCTGGCTGAAAGGTAAGGGGGCCAATAGTGAGCCAACTACGTGAACCGTTTAAAACCAACCCGACCCCGGGAACAAAAACTAAAATTAGTAAAACAACCGAGAGAAGATAAACCCCCCAACTAATTTTTCGCCAAATGTCCTGGTTCAGTTTAGCAAAGAGAATGAATAAAATAACCCCAGGCAAAAGTCCGTAGAGTAATTGGCGTTTAATAAAAAAATAAGTGTCGCCAAATTTTTGGTAACCAACGGGAGCAGAAGCCGAGGTTAAGGCGACCAAACCAAAAACAACAAGAATGCCTAAAAACAATAAGAAACGGCGATCAGCAAACTTACGACGTAGGTGTTCGGTCATAGGCTAGGCGTTTAAGCCAATGACGATTACCGCCCCTACCACCAGTAGAGCGTGAAAAACCGCCATAAATATTGCGAGGAAACGAGCAAGGAAACGATCTTCAGCGTAAAAGTACCAGGCGAGAAGAATGTTTACAATAACGACAATAAAACCAGCCAGTGGAAGGTAGAACATTTTCCACCAAGCGCCGATAAGGTCGATCCCGAATACGACGTTATAATGCAAAAAGATCTGATCGGCGTTCCGATTTATTTTCGCGAATATTTGCCAGAGAATATACATCTCCGCACAAAGAGACAAGAGAATCGGATAAAAAATCCAACGATCGCGAAAGTAAAGTTTAGGACTGTAAAAATGCATAATTAGAGAAATCTACAGCAGGAATTTTAACACAAAAAACACGACTTGAAAAGGCGGACAAAATAGGGTAAAGTAGGATGACTAAAAATACACTTAATCCACACTTCTTTAGTATAATATGGCTCGGGTTAAACTATTTGAACATAGTGCCAAACAAATTGTCTTAAATAATCTCGGTTTTAATTACGAGGGCATCCGGATTAGCAAAATCACCGAACTCCCAAAGGTGCTTAGTACACTTCCCCCCAAGCAACAATATGTCCTAAAGGTAGACGAAGGAATCAAAGGGCGTTTTAAAATGGGACTCGTGGCCGTGGGAATCAAAAAGGAACGTTTAGCCAACCAGGTTAAAAAATTCTTCCGGCAAGGTTACGGTAATATCTTATTAGAAAAATTTGTCCCCCACTCTCCCTTAGAAGAAAAATACTTATCGATTCAGCGGACTAGAGAGGGCTTGGTCGCCTATGTTTCAGATAAAGGCGGTGTTGACATTGAAAAAGAAAAAAATAATATCCAAAGTTATCTTTTAGACACAGAGGGTATCAAATCCGCGGCCCGGGTTCTTAAACTCAAAAGTATTTATCTTAAGCAGTTGTGCGAGATATTTAATAATAACCACTTTACCTTTTTAGAGATCAATCCCCTGCTCATTAAAAATGGGCAACCAATTCTACTGGATTTAGCAGTCCAAGTCGATAGCGCTGGCAGTTATTTTCTAGCCGAAGACAGTTGGAAAGAGAAAGACATTGTCCGAGATTATTCAAAAACGCCAGAGGAAAAAGCTGTTCGTGAATTAAATGACCGCAGTCAAGCTTCTTTCTCACTCTCGATTTTAAATAAAGACGGGGCGATTTTTCTTCTTTTGTCCGGGGGTGGAGCGAGTTTAGTCCTGGCTGACGAAGTACATAATTTAGGATTGATTAAAAAACTGGCTAATTACGGTGAATACAGCGGTAACCCGGGTGAAGAAGAAACCTATCTTTACACTAAACAAATTTTATCTTTAGTTTTTAAATCAAAAGCAAAAAACAAGGTGCTCGTCATTGGCGGCGGAGTGGCGAACTTTACGGATGTTAGCATTACCTTTCGCGGTATAATCCGGGCCTTAGCAGAAAATCTGGGAGCAGTGAAAAAGCACCACCTTAAAATCTTTGTCCGCCGTGGCGGACCGGGGTCTTCTAAGGGGCTAGCGGCGATGGAAGAATTTTTAAAAATGAATAAAATTTCTGGCGAAGTCTACGGGCCAAATTTACCCCTGCATAAAATAGTGAAGATTGCGGTTAAATCTTTATGATTTCTCTTAGTAAATTAAAACAAAAACACCAGGGGGTTATCGCGATCGGGACCCATCCGGCGATTTTCCAATCCATGGTTGATTTTGATTTCCTCGCCGAGAAAAACCAACCCTCGCTCCGAGGTATTATCGCGACCGGGAAAAAATATGAGAGACTATTTTGGGGAGAAAAGGAATTTTTAGTTCCGGTTTATCCGGATTTAAGCCAATTGCCTAAAAAAGACCGGCTGGAGACAACTTTGTTTATTAATGTTTCTTCCGGTCGGCGGGCGCTCCAAAGCACAACCGAAATACTAAAAACCCTGCCGAATTTAGCCGGTGGCATTATCTTCGCCGAGAATGTCCCGGAAACACATGCCTTGGAAATTAAAAGGGTGGCGGAAAAATTGGGTAAATTTGTTATTGGGCCAGCCAGTATTGGAATTTTAATTCCCAGACAGCTTAAACTCGGAGCCATTGGCGGAGTGGAATATAACCAGATAATTGAAGCTGGCCTTTTAACCAAAGGCGATACGGCTGTTTTGTCATCTTCCGGCGGGATGACCAACGAGATAATTAATCTACTCGCCTACCAAAACATCCGCTTATCCTTTGCTATGTCTTTTGGCGGCGAGAGGTTTCCTTGCCTAAACCCAAAAGAAATGTTTCTGGCCGCGGAAAACGATCCGGCGACCAAACAAATTGTCTATTTTGGAGAACTAGGCGGTAGCGATGAATACGAACTGGTAAATTTAATTAAACAAAAGAAAATTACTAAACCAGTTTTCGCCTATATCGCCGGAAGCGTGGCCGAGGCCTTCCCCCGTCCACCACAATTTGGCCACGCCAAAACACTCGCCCAGAACTTCGAAGAAGGGGCGGCGGCCAAAAAGAAAGCGCTACGAGAAAACGGAATCTATGTCGGAGAATCCTTTCAGGAATTTGCAAAAATAATTAAACAAAAACTTATGCCAAAATTAAAAAACAGCCCGGTAATTAAAATGCCGGCCGTGCCTAATCGCCGACATAGTTTATTTATCTCCAGTGTCTCGGGAGATAATAATGGTACAACCGTGATTTTAAAAAAGGACTTAACGGTTGTTGCTAAAAATTCAACCTATGCCGAGATCGTTATCTCAATGTTGCTTGGTAAGCCAACAAAATCTAAACTAACCACCAACTTTGTTGATTTGATTTTAAAACTATTAGTTGACCACGGACCCTGTGTTTCTGGCGCGGTGAATACGATGATTACAGCGCGCGCCGGTAAAGACATGGTATCGTCGCTCTGTGCTGGACTACTCACAATTGGTGATCGTTTTGGCGGGGCGATAAACGAGGCGGCCGGAGTATGGCTAGAGGCAGTGAAAAACAAAACCAATCCGAAAGTATTAGTGGAAGAATTCGCCTCCAAACAAAAAAAGATACCGGGGATCGGACATAAAAAATATAGTTTGGAAAATCCTGATCCGCGGGTCAAGCTGATTAAAGAGTTTTCTAAACAGGTAAAAAATACCACCTATTTAAATTTTGCTTTACAAGTAGAAAAAATAACGACGGGAAAGAAAACCAACCTGATTCTTAATGTAGACGGCATCATTGCCGCTTTATTAATGGATATCTTAGTGGAAGAAGAGGGTTATGACTACCAGACACTCCAGTCCCTCGTTGAAATTGAGTTTTTTAACGCTCTATTTGTCCTGTCACGGAGCGTTGGCTTCACTGCCCACTATCTTGACCAGAAACGACTAGATGAGGGCTTATTTAGGCTCCCAGAGTCAGAGGTGGCTTTGGTTTAAAACCACCCACTCTTATTCCAAAAGTCGTTCTCATTTTGATTTCGATATACCCTGCAGAAGGTCCGATTTTTTATTAAAAACAAAAAAGGGTCTTCTAGCTAAGTGTGGTATGGAAACCACGGCCAGAAGCCTTTTTCTTAATTTTAAGATACCACAGGCACACAATGATATCAAGCAAGGTGTGGGAATAAGGAAATTTCAAAGCAAATCCACGACAGTTGACAAATAACCAAGTTTGGGTTATAATTATCCCGTTAAGCACTAAATTTACACCTTATGTCACATAAAAAGGCCGGTGGTTCTACCCGCCTGGGTCGAGATTCCGTCGCTAAGCGGCTAGGAGTCAAGGCCCACGATGGACAGACCGTTAAAACTGGCATGATCATAGTTCGCCAAAAGGGAACTAAAATTCACCCTGGTAAGAACGTCAAGAAGGGCAACGACGACACGCTTTTTGCCATTGCACCAGGAAAAGTAAAATTCAGTTCTCACAAGCGCAAAAGATTTGACGGCCAGCTCAAAACTACCAAGTTTGCGAGCGTGGTAGCGGCTTAAAAATACCAACAAAAAATTCCGGTTAGACCGGAATTTTTTTGTCCCCTTCTTCACTCTTTGAGCAGTCTCATTATACCATACCGAGAAATGTTTGTAATCTTTTACTGTGGATAACTTTGTTACTAGACAAATTACACCTTCCAGCCCTCAATATATTGCTTGAATTTAGTAACGCGATCCAAATCTCTCTGATTAAAAACAAAAGGTGCGATGTCATGTGTTAAGGCCTCAAAATCTAAACCTTTACAGTAATTAACTATTTTTTCTTTTAGCTCGCCAAGGCTCTTAACACCAATTTTAAAATTTAAATAATCCAGATTAGGCTTAGTAACGCCATCTAAAAACGTAAAATCAAAGAAATCTCTCCCTTTGGGATTTTTCCTTTCAAGCAAGGCCAAGGTCTTTTGCGCCATTAAAATATCCTTTGGATTTACCATCACTTCTTCTACAATGCCATAGCGGTTAAAAAAGATCCGATCGGGTACCACTTTAAATTCTTGTGCAGTGGTATCAATTTTAATTAAGATCTTTTCATCCGCATGTAAGGATAATTTATTCTTAAAAAGTAAATTTTTAAATCTTACATAGCAATGGAAGGCGCCTTTAATTTTTACTAGCGAATCTACTACAAAACCTTGTTCTTCCAAATCGCCCAAAACTTTCTTAATAATTACCTCGAATTCTTCAACCGACAAACCAAAATTGTCAAAATCGAGATCTTCAGAAAATCTTGGCAGGTGATAAAAAAACCGCAAGCTGGTTCCACCAATAAAACTTAATTTACCTACCGGGGTATTTCGAAAAATCGACTGCAATATTAAACACTGGAGATACTCAGTCATGGCCTGCCGATCACGGCCGGGCGGAAAACCGTTTTCAGTGGAAAAGGATAAAATTTGTTCTAACCCAAGCATATCAAACAGAGTAAATATAATCTTTAAAACTAGATAGTCTTTTCTCCAGGCTTTTATTATTAAACAAACGAGCAATATTAAAAACACCTGGCCAATCAATGTTTAGCTTCAATTCTTCTACATGGAAACGTGCCTCTTCAAACTGGACTCGGTTTTTAAAAGCCTTAGGCTTTAAATAAAATAAATCCACCAAAGCTTTTTCCGGTGTAGCAATATTAAACTTTTTGCCAACTTCTTCCGAATCAGCCAACTGTTTTACGACAAAGCCAGTAAAATAGTCAGCTTTAATGTGGTAATACGTATACGCTACGTCTTCTACAACGATTTTTCTCGTCACTTTGGTTGTAACTGACGTAATATGGAAAGGGATATCAACCGTTAAGTTATATAAATAAAGCGCGTATTCTAAAGAAACGTACGACGGTTGGCGCAGTTCTTGGGCGATAAATTCCGGAGCCACGCTGGATTTAGTAAAAAGATACCGCCCGGCGGCTAATCTCTTTATTTTGCCAAGTTTTGACCACTGATTAAGCTGATAGGGATAAACCTTAAAACCAGCCAACTCTAGGTCTTTAGCGGTAAAAATTGGTTTTAGCTTAATTAAGCCATCTTCTATATCACTGTATTTCATTTTTTTATTGTTTTTAATAAAAAACTGAAACGTAATGAAATTATACGCCTGGGAACAATTTCTGTAAAATGACCACCTTGTGGATAAGTACTAAACAATCCCCCATTCCTTTTTCAATTCAGCAATTCCTTCTTCCAAAGTAATGGTTGGCTCCCAACCAAGTAATTCACGGGCGAGGGTGTTATCAGCTTCAATATCTTTCATTTCACCTGGACGATCAGGTAACTCAGTTCTTACTCCCCCAATCAAGTCGGCAATCTCATTAACGCTTGTCCGTTTGCCTGAACCGATGTTAATTGCTTGTCCGTCCTCTACGAGGCTGTCCAGAGCCTTGATATTCGCTTCAACCACATCGCTAACATAAACATAGTCTCTAGTTTGTTCGCCGGTACCAACAACAGTCATTGGTTCTCCTTTTTGTTTTTGTGACATAAAAACCGGAATAACCATTGGGTAAGATCCAGTAGCTAATTTGCGCGGTCCAAAAACATTAAAGTAGCGGAGACAGGCACTTTTTAGATTATATAATTTATAAAACAAGCGACAATACTCTTCTCCCATCAGTTTGTGTAGACCATAGGGGCTAAGTGGCTGTGGGGTAAAATCTTCCTTAATCGGCAAGGGTTGTTCCCCGTAGACAGCACACGAAGAAGAAAAAACTATCTTCTTCACACCAGATTCTTTGGCGGCCAGTAAAACGTTTAAAGTGCCGGTGACATTAATCGCATGAGTACTAATCGGATCTTCAATAGAGACGGGCAGACGTGGATCAGCGGCGAGATGAAAGACTCCATCGATATCTTTAAATAGTGGCCGCATTTTCTCATAATCACGAATATCTATTTCGTGCAGTGTTGCTTTGTGGTTGACGAACTCGCGCTTGCCCAACAAAAGATTGTCTACCACGATTACTTCATGATTGTCAGCGACCAATCTATCTACGAGATGAGAGCCGATAAACCCAGCTCCGCCGGTTACTAAATATTTAGACATATACTTCAAAATTATTTATTTCCTTTTATAAACGGACTACCAACAGCGATAATATCAAAACCGGCGGTTTTCAGCTCTTCATACTTATGCTGTAAGATTCGACGGCCATCCATAATTAACGGACGATTAGATAAAATTAATATTTTATCTCCCAGGCTTCTAAATTGAGGCCAGTCCGTGGCCATGATTATACAATCCACCTCTTTGAGAGCCGAATCTTCATTTTCACAATAAGTTATTTTCTCATTGGCTGGAAATACTTTTTTAAAATTATCTATTGCCATTGGATCATACAATTTGATATTCCCGACATTGTTACTCATTAGGTGGGTAACGATTTTTAAGCTTGGTGAATTTCGGATATCATTGGTGTCTCGCTTGTATGACAAACCTAAAACTGCGACTTTTAACCCATTCCAGTTTTTTTCACCCTCATTTTCTAATCGGTTGAGGAATCTCTCTAATTGGTATTCATTAGATTTATGTACCTCGTCGATTAAATCCGTTCTTTGTCCTTTTTCTCTTAACTGGTAACTAAGAGATCTTGAGTCTTTGATAAAACAACTACCACCAGCGTAAAGGCTATCAAATAATCCCCAAGTACCAATTCGTTCATCAGTACCAATAATATTACGAAGATTTTCAAATTGAATACATGGATAGGCTTCAGATACCCGCCCGGCTGCATCATAACAAACCGCTAGTTTATTAAACAGATAAAAGTTAGCGAGTAATTTGCCAGCGGCCGCTTCGCGCGGGTTCACCTCAACATACTTTACGGTCGGTGATTGGTAAAAACGCTGGTAGATACTTCTCATCACAATGAAATCTTTTTCTTGCCATGCACCAACTACTATCCGGTCAGGTTTTAGCGAACCCTGGATTGCCTTGCCTTCGGCCAGAAATTCAGGGTTAGCGGCAATCCCCACATTAACAACCCCAGATTGAACTAACTTGTCACGCAGAAAATCTGCTGTATCAATCGGGACGGTGCTTTTGTTGATTAACACCATGTATTGTGATTGGGTGCCTGTATTTCGCTCTTTGAGCGCCGGTAGGAGGGTCTCAATGGCGCTGTAATAATAGTTTAGATTTGTTTCGCCGCTTTCCGCTTTTTCTGGAGTCGGTAAACACAAAAAGATTGCTTCGGCGGTATCTAAATATTTTCTAACAACGCTAAAGTCCGAAGAATAACTAAGCCTTTCTTGATTTTTAGCTAAGAGATCAACCAAGCCATCCTCAAACAAAATTTCGTTGATTTTCTCACGTTCACCACTTTTGTAGGCTTCGATCCTCTTTTCATCAATGTCATAAATTAAAACATCGTGACCGCTATCGGCTGCCACGGCCGCTGAGCAAATTCCGACGTATCCTCCACCGATATAAAGTAATTTCATATTAAAATTTATACTGTAAAATCTTTGACATAATCCTTTTTAAAATTAATAATCTCGGTGGTCGCATACCATTTACCTCCCATGCCATACGAATTTCTTTCCAGCCTTTAATTCTAGTTTTGAATGTTTGAGCAGATCTACCACCCTCTCTCATACCCACGGTAACTTTACTTAGGTAAAACATTTCTATACCTTTCAAAATAAATCTTAACATTAGTTCATAATCTGAGGCAATTTTAAAATCTAGATTAAATAGGCCATATTTTTTATATAACTTGCTTTTGGCAAAAAAAGTTGGGTGAGGTGGAATCCAACCATAATAAATCTTTTTTATCCCATAAGCTCCGGCCTTCCACAACCTTACAACTTTTTGGGTTTTTAACCTTTCAACATATTTTAAATCACTATAGCATGCTTGGCAATCATGTGCCTCAAACGCCCCGACGACATCGCTTATGACATTTTTATCTAGATAAAAATCATCCGAGGGGTTAAAGGCCACAACATCTCCTGTCATTACCCTTAACCCCTTGTTCATAGCGTCATAAATACCTTGGTCCGGCTCAAAAATTATTTTGCTTATTTGATCCTTGTACCGATCCACTATATCCAGCGTCCCATCAGTTGACCCACCATCCACTATTATATACTCTAAATTCTTATATGTCTGCGACAAAACACTTTTAATTGTGTCTTCAATCGTTTCCTTGCTGTTTAAACATACTGTGATAATCGTAACCTTCATACGTTTTACTTTATTTTAACGACTGGATCCTTGGTAACCAAACACCAATTTTTGCCGCACCCTTGCATGTTGAATCCGTGCTGACTAAAAAATTCCTGCTCTTTTAAATAGAAGGAGCTGGTTTGGGGATGAAATATAACACCAACCTTAACATGATTATCGGGGTTTTCAAGGCAAGATGGCGAACGCAGGGTTCGTTTTCTCATATACCAATCAACAATTCCATTCAAACCTATGCCCGCATCATTACTGCCCAAGCAAACGTCATCGTCATTAACCTGCGGGCCTAACTCTTTAAGCAAATTAATGTCTTCTTTTTTTATAATTGTGAGACCATAGTAAAAAACATTTTGATTGCGCCATGATAGATAAAAACCAGTTACTACTAAAAAAATAAGGAGTGTTGCGCCAGCCTTTTTTGATTTCTCAAAAGAATTTTTAATCAGAATCCCAGTTAAAATCGCAATCGGCAGAGAAAAAAATAATGGGCCAAATGGATGACGCGACCATTCGCTAAAAACTATTAACACAAGAAATGGAAAAACGATGGCCGGTAACAAATAAAATGAGACAAGCTGATCTTTTTTAAATTTAAAAATAAATTGTACTAAACCAAACAAAAAAGTTATTAAAAATAAAATCGTGAATAATAATATTGACACAGATAATATCTTAGGACCTAGGACAGAAAGCGGCGGAGGGGTGGCACGATAAGAAAAGGCGTCTAGCAAAGGAACGATGCTACTGCCTTTGTTTAGATTATTAAAATGTAATACATTTAGAGTCGCTACTAAAATTAGTAACAAAGGGACTAAACAAAGAATTTTTTTTCTGCCTAATTCTATGAATCTACGCCCGAATAACACGGCGAACCAAACCGAAACTGGCATGAGATAAAAAAACCAACCCATTAGGCCACCCGTAATAATTGAAAACAGGAATAAATAAAAATAAATGTTTTTTTTGTTAAATTGATAGAATATGAATAAGGAAAATGTTATCATCGCATTCGGCAGACTAAACACCGCTAATTCGAAAGTTTTCCCATAAAAAATTACCCCTGGTAACAAAACAAAAAATAGCATAATTACTAAAGGCAACCAAATATTTTTGAATATCTTCCTTAGGGCTAAGGTAAAAATAACAATACCGGAGGACATCATTAGCATCGGGCCCAATCTAGTAGTTAGTTCGCTTACTCCAAATAGTTTATAAGTAAAAACAACCGGTAAGACAAAAAAAGAAGGGTGGTGGGTATAGTATTGACCGGTGGCAGCGGCGGCATCTAACAATAATCGGTCAATAACACCAAATTTGAGTTTAAATAAACCAAAATTAAGTAAGTTAACCGCTGCTATACCGTTTTGTCCGTTAACATCAGAAGTTATATGTATAAACGGTGCTGTAATTTCACGCAAAGAAAGTAATATATATATAGATAATAAGACAAAAATACCTGCATAAAAAATCAGCGAGTCTAGCTTTAAATTTGCTTTCCAAAATTCTAACTTAAGTCTAAACAAATAAAACAAGTTCCTTAAACCGTCTTTAAAAGGGAACAACTTTGATTCGCCTATTCTTGGTTTATAATTAATAGGGTATTCAATAAATTTCAGTTCTTTATCATTTGCAACTCTGATTTTTAACTCTTCTGAAAACGGCATACCGTCGCTTTGTGGTTTTATCTTGTCAAAGACCTCTTTTTTAAAAACCCACATGCCAGACTGGGAATCCTTTAGTTTTAAACTGAATAACAGGTTAGTGGCTAAGTTAAACAGCCAGTTACCCACTCGCCTTAATAAAGGCATGGAAGACTTATCCACCAAAGGAAATCGGCTACAAGATACAAAATCGAGCTGGTTATCTTCTAAAAAACTTAAGACCTCTTGTATCTTCTCCGAAGGATACTGACCATCCCCGTCCAGCACGACTATCGCTTCACCGTTTGATGCCCTCACCCCTCTTTTAATCGCTACCCCGTATCCTTGTTTTTTCTCTAATACCACCTTGGCGCCATGTTGAGTGGCTATTATAGAAGTTTTGTCGCTACTATTATTGTCAACTACGACAATTTCCAAGGCTTCTTTGGGAAGACTGTCTAAAACCGTAGCAACAGATTTTTCTTCATTATAGCAGGGCAAAACGATTGTAAAACGCATAACCTTTATTTAAAAAATCTAATGATTTCATCAATAACAATTTTTTGTTCTTTAACCGTAAAAAATGGATAACAAGGAAGAGAGAGAATCTCATTCTGAAAAAGTTCAGAGTTTGGCAGTTTAATATTTTTATAATCGTTTACATAACAGGGTTGTTTGTGTATAAGTGTAGGATAATGAATCAAAGTTTCAATTTTTTTTGAATTCAAATGCTCTCTTAGGTTATCTCTTTTACCCCCCCGGATTCTTAATACAAACAAGTGATAGGAGCTACCTGGATCAAAATCATTTACTTCAATATCCTTAATTTTTTTAAAGGCTTTGATATATAAAGCGGCGATTTGTCTTCTTTTTTTAATAAATAAATCTAATTTTCTTAATTTCTCGCTTAACAACACACATTGTAAGGGGTCGACTCTATAGTTAGAAGCTTTTAAAACGTGATTGTAACGACCCTTCTGTCCATAATTACGATAAGATAAAGAAAAATCTTTCGTCTTTTCATCATTGGTCACAATCATTCCACCTTCTCCTAATGCTCCTAAATTCTTAGTGGGGTAAAAACTAAAAGCCTTAGTGTTTTTCTTGGCTTCATCTCTAAATTCTGTTCCATGTGCCTGGCAAGCGTCTTCGACAACCACTAGCCCATATTTTCTCGCTAGGCTATTTATTTTTTTCATGTTACAAACCTTACCAAAAAGGTGTACGGGTAGAATAGCTTTGGTTTTTTTATTAATTAAAGATTCAATTTGATCTGCGTCAATTAAAAAGTCATCGCCTATGTCGCAAAAGATTGGTTTAGCGCCAACATTGGTGATGGCCAGACTGGTCGCCACAGCACTGTTTGAGACAGTTATTACTTCGTCGCCTGCCTTAACGCCATTCGCACGTAAAGCAATCTCTAAAGCCGCTAAACCAGTGGCGACGCCAACAGCGTATTTATATCCGTTGTATTTAGCAAAATTATTTTCAAATCGTTCGACTTCCGGTCCTAGAACATAAATTCCGCTACGGCCAAACTTTTTAAAGACCTTAATGAATTCTTTTTCAAAAAATTTCCATTCTCTTTTAAAATCTATAAATGGTATGGGCATATTATTCTGTTAAAATATGATCGACTCCGATGCTAAATAAATACTCAATTTGTGTTTTGTCTTTAACTAAACCAACGTTTACTTTTACCCCACGAGTATGCGCGTATTGAATCAACTCTGGAGTAATTGTATTAGGGAACAATTCAATGCTATTAATATTATTTTTAGCGGCCACCTCAATACCCAATTCTGGCCAAGTAATACTGTCTTTGTTCACCTCTTCCAACTGAGAAAATTCAAACATGGAATTTTTGTTGGCCCAACTTCGATCAGAAGGCCAGTATAATACTGTTTTTAAATTTAATTTATTTTTACGCCCCTCAGTCTTGACTGCATTTAATGCACTGACACAAAAAGATTCAAACGTTAATGCGTCCTCAAGAAAAGATTCGTTACCTTTTAGACCACCCTCGCTTTTCATTACAGCCAATTTTCTAACTATGCTAGTAGATAATACTTTGGCGCGGTCGACAGTGCTAGCTTTTATTTCTAAAGCAGTCGCAGTACCAGCATCAGAAGCTAAACCAATAAATTCTTGTAAGAGCGGTACCTTCCTGCCACTCACTTCTTCTTTTCCCACAGGCGGTATATTCAAGGCCTCTATTTCCCTAACATTCATTCCTTCTACCTCTTTTAGGGTGATATCAAAATCTCCCGGATGAATTACGGCGATTTCTCCATCACTTAATATTATGGCGTCGGCCTCTAAATTGCCTCGCCAATTTTTTAAAATTCCTTCCAGGCTATTTGGCAAACCAACACCTTCTACCAATCCTTTATGATGGGTTAAACTTCTTTTTTTATCCTCTTCTCTAACTTTTTTAAAAATTGCTACAAATCTTTCATGCGCACCCCTGTCAAAAGTAGCAATTAAATTTTTATATGCGGGTTCATATGCTATTCCATTATCATCCTTTACTATGCCACCTGTCGAAGCCACAACTTCTGGCGTCCATTCATTACCTTCAAAATCTGTCACTATTCCGCCCATTTCTTTTACCAACATCGCGCCCGCCGCATCATCCCACGGGGTTGATTTGTATTCTAAGTACACCTGCGCTTGACCTGTTATCAGACTAAAAAATGAACTGGCGGAACAATTACCTCCCCGCACATTACCAACCATGTTTTCATATTCCCCCCTGTCTTTATTAGCTTCCAACGATCTCTGTTCCCCATAAGTATCAAATATAACGACGGATTCTTCTAATTTTTTTCTCGGCGGTTTAGTAATTTTCTGATCACCAATGTAGACCCCGTCGTCTTTAAGCCCGGTAATTAACTTATCCAAAGAAGGTAAAAAAATTGTAGCACTTCTAATCTCCCCTCTTTGAAAAAAGCTAATCATTACACCCCAGTCAGACTTTCCAGCGGTATAGTTAGAAGTTCCATCTAGCGGGTCAACCAACCAGAGGTCGTCTCTGGTCAAATCCGACGACCTTCTGTAACCGCTCTCTTCCGCCAACATCGAGTATCTTTCGGCTCCGCCACTTACAGCATAGTGCGAATCTATTAGATCAATTATCGCTCTTTCTGACGACAAATCAGCTCTGGTTTGTAATGTGCCATTCCTTACCTCGCCAGCAATAACTTGTACCCCTTGCTGTTCTGTTAACAAAATTTGCCCTGCCTTTCGGGCGGCTTCCACACTAGTTTCCAAACAGGCTCTATACTGCTCTATTGCTCCAGCTTCTTTTTCAGGCCCCATATTTAACTTACAAATTTTAAAAAATCTTTATAATTCCTTATGTAATCAGCCTCATCATATTCGCTATCGGCCAATACGAGCAAAATAGTGTCCGGATCATATTTTTCCATAGTATGCCATGTATATGACTCTAATATTACTCCTTGGTTAAATTTATCCAATCTAACACTATTTTTTTCTTTTCCATTATCCAGATTAATAGTACAACCACCAGAAATAGCAAAAATAATTTGTCTTGTCTTGTGGTGAGTGTGACCGCCCCTCACATCACCCTCTTTCATTCCTTTCATAATTAACACCCTTTTAATTTCGAAAGGTAATTTCTTGCCTGCTTTTACGCTTGCAGACTGGATCATGGTTAAAATTCCATTTTTTGTGTCAAAAAATGGAAAGTCGACTACGTCAATTGGTAACATATTGTTTAGAATAACTTTTTATATAGTCTGGCAAGTAATTATCCAGATTCACCTTTGGAGCCCAGCCTAATTCTTTAATTTTAGTTGGGTCGATGCAATAACGTATGTCTTGACCAATCCTGTTCTCAACATATTCAAAATGATCCTCGCCTTTACCCATGCAAATAAGGATTTTTTTAATTATTTCAAGGTTGGTCAACATCTCTCCGGACGAGATGTTATATGTTTCTCCTATTTTTCCCTTTTCCATTGCCAAAAGTATGGCGGCAACATTATCACCGGCGTATGTCCATTCCCTACTATAACTACCATCACCATGAACAGTCATTTTTTTGCCTTGTAAGGTAAATTCTATGGTCCTCGGGATAAGTTTCTCCTCATGTTGGCCGATGCCATAATTATTGCTACTGCGACAAATAATATATTTTATACCATATGTTCTACCCCATCCGAATATTAACTGCTCAGCTGCAGATTTGGTGGCAGAATAGGGGTTGGAGGGTTTTAAACTGTCTTCCTCGTTTTTATCACCCTCTAAAATATCTCCGTAAACTTCGTCAGTTGAAACTTGCAGGAAAACCGGACGATCGGCCGGATCTTTGGCTCTTAAAAGTTCCAATAAATTGTATACACCACGAATGTTTGACTCAAAAAAATTATAGTTGGCTAAAATTGAGTTATCGACGTGCGTTTCAGCTGCGAAGTTAACAATAAAATCAATATTACTTGGCAAATGTTGCAGAGTACAGATATCGTCTTCTAGCCATTCATAGTTATCATTATGCTCAAAATTTAAATCGGTCCGCGCAGCATAAGTCTTCTTATCAATATTAATAACATAATAACCCTTATCCAAAGCCAATTGGACAAAATGGCTTCCAATGAAACCAAGCCCTCCCGTAACCATAATTCTTCTATTCATACTATCTGTTATATAAAGATTTAATATAATAGTAAATACTCAACTTGCGTTTTAAAAAACCTCTTACGATTGCTATTCGAGAAGGAACTTCGTTAAAACCGGATGTGTAGTCGGGAAACTTAGAAATAAATTTATGGATTAATTTCTGAATTTTTTTTATATATACTGGGTAAAAAATTTCCTTATCATGCTTTGATATTAAATACGAAGAATAATACAATTGGAAACTATTTATACCATACATCTTAAATGAATGAAAGTGATAAAAAATTAGCTGATCTTCATCGACATAAATTTTTTCTCCTTCTTTTTTAATTAGATATTTATTCAAATTCCATGGCGCTACGTTAGCACCCTTATTTTTTATGACATGTACTCCATCAAAACGTTTAGGCCAATCATCTAAGTACATCTGATCACCAAGCTTGCCGTCCTCATAATAGGCGTAACACCATTCTAAACACCTTTCTCGCCACCATTCCAGGCACTGTCTAGCTTTATCATCATTTTTGAATATCACCATACTGACATTGTATATACCAGACTTTTTTTCTAAATATGTTAATTCTTTTGAATAATTGTGACGCACTATTCCAATTGAGCTATCACCCATCTCCTCATATATTGACTCAGAATTAGAAAAAAAATAAAGATCGGAATCTAAATACGCAACAGAATGCAGATCCGGATTATGTTTAAAAACATACAATGGAAGAGATGAACTAAGAGTCCAACAATACTCAACCATGGTCCTCCTTAATTTAATCTCCAACAACTCCGAATCCCCTTTCTCAAAATCAGTCAACTTTATCAACTCGGTTGCTCGCAAGTTCATTTTTTTTAGTTGCTCGTACACTATATCATCCATACACAATATCCACAACTTAAAATCTCTGTCAGTTTCAAGTAGAGACTCGTACATTGCAAGGCCTCGATAAATAAAGTTTTTATCAAAAAGTGTACAAAAATTATGTTTCATATTTTCTTGCTATTACAACGTAATCTAAATTCATACCCTTGTGTCTGAATAGGAAGTCCAAGATAAGGAAGGCTAGCTGAATCGGAAAACATATCAACAACGCCATCAGTGTGCGTAGGAAAAAATTTTTTCCTACGAGTTCAAATAAAAACGCAGATAGCAATTGTCCGCAAGTTGCAAAAATTCCCGCAGCAGTAGGTTTAATATGTATTAAATTAAATTCTCTCCCGGCCAGCTTCCTTAAACCAAATTGGGTATACCTTCTAAAATCATACGGCACTTCATGCTCAGGCCAAACAAATGGGCATGTGAGATACAAGAGGCCATCGTATTTTAAGACTCGATAGGCTTCCTTGATAAGTCTATCAGGATCTTCTGCGTGTTCTAAAACCTGAGTACATATAACTACATCGAAACTAACGTCATCAAATGGTATTACCTGGCCATCAAAAAAAATATCACTACTTTTGGAAGAATTTTTATGTCCCCCATTTTCAATATCGATTCCGATATATATGTTCTCTTCGAATAAAGAGGCGTATGGTTTACTTCCACATCCTAAGTCAAGGATTTTTTTTCGACGAATATTTTTTGAAAAAATTAGAATCTCTTTATACAAATTTTTGCGGGCTATAAAATAAGGGTTAACAAAAATTGTATACCAACTAGGTTTAAAAAATAATGTTTTTAAAGCATCTTTCATACTTATCGTAAATTTCTATTGTTTGTATGCACGAAAAAATTGATAAGAGGCGCTATTGTTTTTTCCCAGGTATGCAAATACCGATTTTGTACCTGTGCATGGTTATTTTTATTGACCAGCACATTTTCGATTGAAGCAGACTGCGAACCCTTATGTAGGGTATAATTACTAATAATTCTATCAAAAAAAATCCATTTTGTCTTGTCCTGTATTTTCAACCACAAATCTAAATCCATAGAAGACTTCAAAGATTCATCAAAATAGCCAAACTTAGCAAAAATATCCCTCTTTATAAAAACTCCCTGATGAGGTATGTAATTAAAAAATTTAAGCAATTCTTTCCCTAATTTAGTATCTCCAAGCTGCCATAATTTTCTTGTAGGAAATGGTCCGATGGGCACCCCTGCCTCTTCAACAACTCTAATCTTACCGTATATCCAGTCATATACATTATCAGCTAAAAAAATATTTACATCTCCCAATACTTCCCTATCATATAGACTATCATCGGAATGTAGGTGCAATATATATTCCCCTACGGATTTTTTTATACCTTCATTCATTGCATGTGAAATTCCCTTCGGTTCAACTTGAAATAATTTTACACGTTGTGGAAATTCCGTTTGATAATTCTTGATAATGTTAATTGTACCACCTTGGGAAAAACCATCAATAAAAATATGCTCAAAATCTTTAAAATTTTGTTTTTTTACGCTTTCGATATTCTTTTTCAAGAATTTTTCACTATTATAAGTACAAGTAATAATTGAAAACTTCATATGCTATGACGGAATAAATTTATTTTCCCAATTAATTTTTTTACGAGAAAATTCAAAAAAAGGTATCTGCCCATAATATGCCGCCCAAGTACCGTATGTGCTGTTTGATCCAATAATGAGATCTGCGTGTGCTAACATATACAAATCAGTTATCTCTGATCCTGGCCCGTTGGCAATGTTAAGACCAGAAAAAAAAGTTTCTTCAACATGGCCATCACTGCAGATCACAAAAACTATTTCTGCTAATTTATAATATTTTTGTTGTTCAACAAAATCTCGTAAAATTAAGGCCACTTCATGGCAAGAGAAGAAAAATTTTCCTCCTTGCCATGTCTTATAATCCCCCTGACGAACATGAACACCAACTATTAACTTATACTTTTGCTGTAATTCTTTTTTTAGTGAAATTACTTGGGTATAATATTTTTCTTTGGGTCTAAAATATAAAGAAATTTTTCCATGATTTTTTTTCAAACCTTCTGGATTTCTAAAAAGCCATCCCGTAAAATAAAAATCCTTATTCTTTGTATCAACAAAATCTATAATAGACCTTTGGAAAAAATTGGGGTTAAAGCTGGGAGGTAAATTGAAGTCCCGACCGTCATCTTTGATAATATTTTTTTTATAAAATAAAGAAATAAACTTATATGTTACAAAATTTAAAATTCTAACCAGCTTATAATTTTTAGTTATATTTAAAACTCTTGAAAGGACTTCTTCAAAAACACTGACATGCGGAATATCAAAATAGTCATGATATCGATAAAAAACATAGTTATAACAACGATAATTCTTTTCCAAGCAGTAGGCATATATTGAGGCATAATTCCACAATTGATTTGCAAGCCTACCCCCGCCATCTTTTAAAATGATGATTTTTTTCATATACTGAATTATTGCTGGTTATTGTCTAAAACATATATTTCTGCGCCATATTGATCAACAACTTTACTGCCCGTATTTACCACAAAATCTTCTACCAAAAGAACAAAATCCCTGTAACGTATATACGCTGGATTGCCGGTTCTGACTGATTCATTAAAAGCTTGGCTTCGTTCAAACTCATCAATGAGAACATACTTCACGTCCATGTTCTCTAGAAAATTAATCATGGTGGTGGTACTAAATTGACGAGAGTAGTATAGTGATTCAGGACTTAAAAAATCATTGTTGTTGGTTAGGAAAAAATCGTTTGTACTCCAGATATTTAAAAATTTAGTATTAATATAATGATTGTTTATGTATTGTGATATTTCATATGCAGTACCTAAATTGCGATTATGGTAGAAATCTTTTTTTGTATACCTACCAATAATATACAAAATTTCTGTTTTCTTTACATTTAAAAAATAACTATCTTTGGCATAAAAAATGCCATATCCAAACATAAAAACAATTAGTAACCCAGATAAAACAAGGACTCTTAAATTTATCTTTTGAGGGAGAATGTCAGATAACTTAGATAACAAAATTCCAAAAAAAATAAATGCAAAAAAAATGGGCACAAACGCAAAACGGATCTGATGGGTAGCGAGAAAAAACCAACACAAAAGATATGTGATAATATAAAAAAACATAAAAGTACCCAACTCCCTATTTTTTGATTTATCTTTTAAGATTACAAAAAAAGAAACCGGTAAGCTTACGAAGGATAAAAAAGTAGGTATATAATAACTGGATAAAAAAAAGTGATATGGTAAAAGTAAAAAGTTTGATAAACTTTTATTAACCAGAATAAGTTTTACAGTATCAACTAAATCTTTATATTGTTGATCAGAGAAACCAGGATGCCCAAAGTAAAAAGGGTATACGGGATTGCCATACAAAAATAAATTTTTAACATACCAAAACCCTCCTGTTATAAACACAGCGATGAGAAAGATACAGATATTTTTCAGCAAAATCTTGATTTGTATTTTTTTGTACACAGAAAAAATAAAAAACAGGAAGCTTGCAATAACTAAACCATAGAGTGCATTATATTTTATCGCTATGGCAAATCCATAAAAAAAACCAGAGAGCAATAAAAGCGACCTTCTCTGATGTTGAAAATAAAAAACTAAAAGAAGAAAACCTACAACTTCGTATGCGAGCGTACCAGCATCTATATAAGAGTTTGCCGCATTCACAAATAACTCATACATCGTGAAAATCATTAATACCGACAAGAGGGCAGCTTTTTTACCGTACCAGATTTTTACAAAATCATACATGAAAAAAATACTAGAAATTAGTATCAAAAAATGGGTTAGGTGGATTGCTGTAAAGCCGGATATGGTGTATAAAAGAGCAAAAAGTACTTCCATCAAAAGTGGTAAATTATTAAAGAAATTCCCTTCCAGCCCGGTTAGTTGCAATCCATCATTGGAAATATGCATCGCTTCAGGCAAGTGATATGCCAAAGCGTCAGTTCGGTAAGGAGGTACAAAAGCTGAACTAAAATAAAAAATAAACCCAATCAAAATGCCTAAAATAAGAATTTTTTCCAATAAATCATTTGGCGTATTTTTTATAGCTATATTTATCTGCGTATACAAAGAAAATATATATTTATACCCGATTAGCAAAACAGAAACTAAAAATAAGATAAGCACGGGCTTATTTAAAGATCCAAAAAATGAAAAAATTAGTGTTATGTGTGCGATAATACCATAACCTAACAATGTAGATAAAGCATGGGCCATCATACCCTTCTGAAATTCGTGCAGTTTAAAAATGGCAAAAACCATTCTACCTAGAACAAAGGCCGCATGGAGTACGACAAAAACAAAAAATAATGGATAAATTATGTTAGATAATATAAAATTCATTGTTGGTTTTTAGTGAATTAAACGTGTTCAAATACGGCTAACTGGTTTACCCCAAACTGAAACTTTCTATATCTTTTGACTTTAAAACCTGTGGCTTTGGCTAATTCACAGATGTCTTTCTCGCTCCAATAGTGTTTATGTTCTTCAATATTTTTTTTATCAACCACCCCCAGTAAAGCCATAAACTCAAGTATGGGTTTCGCCATTTTTGTAGGTGTTGTTAAAAAAATTCGACCATCTTTATTTAGAATCACCTTAAATTTTTTAAAAACATCAAACACTTCGCCAACCTCAAGATGCTCAATTACAGCCAGACTGGCAATTGTATCGAAATGAACACCGTCCATGACTGAATGGTCATAATTTACAGCCAAGTATTTCCCTTTAACCAACTTCTCTAGTTCGCCTTCGTTTCCTCCAAAATCGAGCACATCACCAATTAAAAAAGGACGGGCGATACGAAATCTATAATTTTGTAAAAATTTTTCTAAAAATATTGAACTATCTATCATAATTATTACTCTTAAGTGTGAATCTATATTTGAGCAAAACTAAAAGTGCTTGCCATCCGTCCCTCCATTGTATTTTTTTACCTTCAGCCTTGCTTCTAGGATGATAAGAAATTCCCACTTCGACTATCTTTAAACCACTCAAAGCCACCAGAGCTGTAACTTCAGGACAAAATTCAAATTTTTTGCATTGTAGTGGTAAATTTTTTATTAAATTTGTCTTAAACATTTTATAGCATGTAGCCTCATCAGTAAGGTTTTGATTAAACAATAAATTGGTGACCTTCGTTAAGAAAATACCTCCCCAATAAAATGTTAGACTAGAATAGCGATTTTTTTGTTTTTTTAATTCTCGAGAACCATAAACTACCGATAAATTTTCTTTGAGCATTTTATCAAGCATAATGTTAAAATCATGAGAATCATATTCTAAATCGGCATCTTGAACAACCACATAATCACCACTTGCTTCTTTTAAGCCGGTTCTAATTGCTGTGCCCTTTCCATAATTTTTATCATGAAACAGGACACTATGGTTTGTTTTTTTAATCTCCTCCAAAAGATCTCTGGTTCCATCTGTAGAACCATCATCTACAATAATAATTTCTTTTGAAAAATCATTTATCAGGGTAAGATTATCTAGAATAAACACCGTTTTTAATATTGTCTCATGCTCATTATATACAGGAACAATGATTGACAGTTTCTGCGTCATAGTTTTATTTTTTAACAATCTTTAAGTAAAATCCTGCACACAATAATCCCGGCGCAAGCCCCGTAATTAACGAGCGTATTCGGGGGGGTAAAATTAAGTTGAATACTTTGTAAAGAGGAAAAAGAAATTTATAAACAAACCACTGCCTCCTATTTTCTATTTTTTTGTTATTCATTATAAATGCTTGATGGTACATCTCGGGATCAGAATAATGTGCAAGAGTTCCAAAGTCCCAGTAGGCTTTTTTTATTTCAAGATCAGTATACTTGAGCATCTTTTTAACACCTCTCCATGTAAAAAATCTAATATGCATATAATTCCACTCTTCAAAATTCTTTTTATGATTATGCATAAAACTTTTCCAAATCATGTTTCCTCCGAAAAAGATCCGTAATCTAAATGGAAAATAAAAATGATTTGGAAGACTCAAAATAATATACCCGTCTTTTTTAACAATTCTTTTCGCTTCAAGAAGCAGACTAATGGGATTATAAATATGCTCCAGTATATCCTTTACTATCACCACATCAAAAAAATAATCTGTAAACGGCAACACTTTTTCAACATCTGCAACCCGCGCATCGATACCTCGTGCTTTTGCCTGTTCCACGGCAACAGGTGAACCATCCAGCAGAAAAACACTGTTATTGGTCGTTAAAAACAACACGTCCGCGCCATTTCCACCACCGATACTTAATATTTTTTTACCTGTTACAAGCACATTACCTACAATTTTTAAATCCGGAAATCCCTTGTCACCCAATTGCACATCTTGATAACCCGCATCATAAAATTTTTGTTGTTCATTATACTCAGAAGACATAGCGCACCGGAAATTAATTATATTAATTCAAAGAGATACCCCTTATTTTTTCCTTTTATGCCGTGTTCATCAACCATGCCTCCTAATGCGTCAAAATCGCTTATTAATTTATATTCAGGTATAAAAAAATTCAAAAATTTGTTCTCATCGAAAAAGCGACACGGATAACTTGCGTTATAAATATGTGGAGGAACTTTTTGTATAGTAATCCTATCCGATGTGTCATTTGTGTCATTAGATAAAAAAAGTGTTCTATCTATTATTATAAATCTAAATTTTTGATCTTTCACCCTTTGTAACATGTGATAAGGATTTTCTAAATATTGTAATACACTGGAAAAGATGATTGTTTCAACGATATTTTCTTGTAAACAAACATCCAAATCCCGATAGAATCTTACATGTTCATTCTCGAAATATGTTTGCCCCACTTTCACAAAATGCTCCTGTTCTACAATAGACCATTTTATCTCTCGCAAGTGCTTCAAAAAAAACACGGACTGAAAATATGTACTCCCGAGCGACCCACCAAAATCGATAAGATGTAATTTATTCTCTTTGGCGCCAATCCATAGAAGACAAGCTATAAGAGGCCAACTATACTCAACCTTGTCAAAAACAACAGAATCTCTTTCGTATACAGCTCGCCCTGTCTTTACCTTCCGCGTTGACTCTTCTACCTTATCCAATATTATTTTCTTGTCATACCCCTCCGAAGCATTTTTAGCGTCCTCCCAAGAAGCAAAATCACCAAAATAACCAAATTTATTCCTACGGTTGACTATCATCTCTTTAATTATCGGCGGACAAAACTTTTTTACAATTTTTTTAAAATGTACCATAACTGTTTTAATCTACTTTTAAATTTTTTATATATCAAGGTTCGTTTACTACGAAAATATTTTTTTATCAAATTTTTTGCTTGTTGATTTTCTTCCAGTGGAATATCTTCCAACAAAATCGGACCATCTGTAATAACAACATCCCCTATATCATCAGCACCACAATGAGTACCGCTACCGTCCAATCCAACATTTTTAACTAGTGATTTCCCTGGATATAGGGTCAATTTATTTTGTACAAAAGCAGAGGCATACCATAATATTGCCCACGAATCATTTTTACCCCTGATCTGATCCCTTAGCATTTTAACATACGGATAAGAAAAATCAAAGTTAAATTCTTTCGTCATTTTTTCTCGTTCCAGCGTTGATAACAATTTATTACCATCTGTTTCCAATAGGTTCCATCCCCTTTTCCACGTCGCCCACCCCCAACAGTCGGCGCCCTTAAGAAAAAAGACTGGTGGTAATTCTTCTCTAACAGGATAGACATACCCGTGTATACTGATCACTTCTGGATCATGTTCATACTTATTTAGTCCATCGTTCATGAATTGCAAAAAATACGGAGATACGATGAGATCATCCTCAAGGACAACAGCCTTCCCGTATTGTTCTACAACTTCGGTAACGCCATATATAATTGATTTTGCCAAACCAAAATTCTGTTCTCTCTCAACTATCTTGAGACTTTTGAAACCATCTACTGTCGCGATATATTTTCTAACGTCAGAAACAGCTCTCTTTGTTTCAACATTTTTTGAGGCATCAGAAAAAATAATAAGATCACTTTGACGAGCTAAATCATTTTTCTTTAGAGATTCAATAGTTCTCATCGTATGATCATGTCTATTATAGACAAAAAGGACAATGGGGGCGAGCATATGTTATAATTTTTGTAAGATTAAAACATACCCATTTGGTCTTGACCGGGGGAAACGAAATACCAGCCACAATATTTTCAATAAAAAATTTAATAATGAAAAATTCTCTATATTTATTTCGGTCTTACGATACCATTTTTTTACAACTCTAATTTTATTTTTTCCCACTTTTTGTTGCTGATCATTAAAAAAATAATTAAATATAGACTCCGGAGGATACGGTCTAATATGATCGATGTCGTGATAAAATCTATTGTGCATCAATGGACTTCTAATAATAATATAGCCGTCTTTTTTTACCAAACGAAACATTTCATCAAGAAACAAAGTAACCTCGGGGTACTTGAAGTGTTCTACAATATGACTCGCATGAATAATATCAAATGTTTCAGAAATTAAACCATTTTCAAGAATATTTTTTTCAATGGTTTCTAACCCCTCATGAGAAGTTAAAACTGCTAAATCATGATTTATCTCCAGGCAACGGATATTAAAATTCTGAAATTTACTTCTAACAGCCAAAGCAAAACGGCCTCTACCAGAAGCGACTTCTAAATAATCATATTTTTTATCCTCAAGAGTTCGTAAAAAATCTAACACGGGAGCGTCTTCTTGACGATCACTAAGTTGAGAATGTCTAAGTTCTATTTTTTTTACTAAGTAATATATTTTTCTACAATATTTATTCATTTTTTTACATTATTTTTGTGGATGAATTATGTAACAAAACATTAGAACTGACATATAGCCTTGCTAATCTGTTTACTGTTGGCAACATTCGCCGAATTATTTTTCCTTTATTTACTAAGATACTCAATAAACCATCCTCCACAATTATTCTTAAATTTTTATCTTGCGAAGTTCTTAAACGAAAAATTTCTAATTTTGATATGTCTGAACTAAATTCTAAATGATAATCTACAAAAAAATTCTTTTCATTATTAATTTTTAACTTACGATTATTAGCAAAATAAGCATAATATATCCTGTATATTATATTATAAATTCTAATTAAAAAAACTATACTACGAGCAGATTTGTTTTTGTTTAAAGATGGCGGATAAAATATGTTATCTAAAAAATAACGGATTCCTTGCCGCATGGCTTCTGTCTCTCGTTCCAACGCATCAATAGGTAGCGAATTTTGCCATTGTGTTATATTATATTCAATAAGATCCTGTTTACCGTTTAAAATATCATTGATTACACCAACCTTGGATTCTGGAGCCTCCGGCCAAATAGTGTCGTCTTGAAAATCTACAGGAACTGTCTCTCCTAGATTAAGTGATGGTATAAAAGTTCGCCAATGGTAAAATCTCACTGCTTTTAAAAGATGTTGCCATTTATATTCCATTTTAAGTACGGAATCTAGTTTTATCCTATATTCTTCTTGGCTAGTAGCTACTTGAATAAAATCATCGTTTGGGTAGAACATATTGCCGGTAAATGATAAAACGGGTATGCCCAGTCTTGCCGCTTCTTGCCCCATAAGAGACCACGCCACCAGACATACATCAGCTAACTCAATCAAATCATAACTTGACACAGGATCATCCGGCCAAATAATAGTAAAATTTTTTGTGTTTTTTCTAAATACTTCATATAGCTGCTTCAAATGATCTGAATGAAACCCGCCCCCTCTATGTCCTTCACGGGGATGGATACGCACCAGAATTTGTATATCGTTACGTTCGTTGGCATAATCTCGCAACATTTTTAGCCAATCAATCTGATTTAGAAAGGCATCTTGAACATTATTGTCCTCTTTCCAAAAATTCATGGCGATCTCTACACTCCTCCGCTCGTCTTGGCTGCTTGTGTAAACTACTACCGTCTTCTTATTCGTGTCTAACTTTAGATTACGAAAAATATTCTCCAGATCATTTTTCTTTTGAGAAGAAAAAATATGAGAACCCGTAGAGTACATACGAAATACAGCGTCCTTCCAACACTCCTCTACTGCCTCCTTATTTATTGAAAAATTTCGAACATTATTCCAATTTTGACAATGCGTATAGCGCCAATATTCACAGGTTGATTCCCAAACTAAAAATCTTGAAGCATCAACATTGAAATGTGTTGGATATGTCAAAGCCATTCGTGACACATGGTTTGAATACGCACCATATCGCACTGCTTGACATTGCGCATATTCATTAAAAGTTAAAAACAACGTTGGATTATACTTTTCACAAATTCTGTCAGTTATTGCAACGGATAAGGCGGTATTCTTAATATATAATCTAAATAGCTCTTTCTGTTCCTCAGAAATATTATTAGAAAAAGGAAATTTAGTTTCAAGAATGAAATCATACTGGGAAATCTTTCCCACAGGAAAACCTCTATATGTGATACTTTCCAAATCATCCGTATTTACCAGTGTATTTATTTCGTTAATTAAAGCCTTATCTACTAAATCTGAGAGCTCGATTGAAGAAAAATTATACTTCTGCAAAACCTGTTTAAAAACTTTGTTGTTTTTTCTGATCAATTTATTTTTTTCTTTCTGCGAAGCATCAACAGGTAATCTGTGCATAGCCATAAATGGGCTTCGAAACATTTGGCCTGTGTCATGAGTAACGAAAACTCGGCCACCTTGTTTTACAACAGCATCTCCCAAAACAGCCAGGCCCCTAGCATAAGGATATATGCCTATCTCGGGTATAAAAAGAATCACTGTTTTTTTTAAATTATTTGTACAATTTAAAACCATACTTTTTAGATAAGAGGACCAGCGTTAAGAACGGTTACCTTATACTAGCAAATAGTTTCTTTTATTTATCCTACGAGCTATTCTTATGTGGACAACTACTGATTAGTCTGAAAATAGGGTACTTAAATTAAAGAGTCATTTAGTTCTTTAAAATCAAAAAATTTTTTCTGTAATTTTTTATTCCAAATGTTATTATTTGTGATAATTTCAATAAACTTACTTGTACTATTACCGCCACCAAAATACATCTGAATTATCTTATATTTATCTACTCTGTTTATAGCGGTTAATATTTCATCAACATCTTCGCTTACTTGTTGTATATTTTTTAATATATTAATTTTATATCTTCCGTTCTGTCGTGTACCAATATTGATAGAAGGGATACCATAAATATTTGCTTCCCGTATACCAACACTAGAATTACCAAGGATAAAACTAGTATTTTTTAACAAAGTTAAAAAATATTCAAAGCGCATCGAGGGAAGTAAGATGAAATTTTTGTTATCTTTAAGTCTGTAGTATTCATTTAAAATTATCTCTGAACCTAAGTCGTTGTTAGGATAAATTACAATATACTTCTTGTTAGACTTTATGAGAGTATCAACTACAATTTTAATATTTTTACCCAATTCATTATATTCCGTAGTAACAGGATGGAAAATAAAGATACTGTAATTATCAAAATTTATTTCATAACGTTTTTTAACTTCTTCTAGAGAAGGTAAGCCTGAACTTATCATTATATCAACATCTGGAGAACCTATAATAAAAATACTTTCTAAATCTTCACCTAACTGAACTAAACGATTTTTTGCTTCTTTATTTGAGACAAAGTGCAGGTGGGCAAACTTACTAACAGCATGCCTAATTGATTCATCAATGGTTCCTGATACTTCTCCACCCTCTACATGAGCCACAATAATATTTTTTAAAGCTCCAACTATTGCACCGGCTAGCGCGTCAATCCTATCCCCATGAACAACAATCATGTCTGGTTTTATGTTGTTTACATACCCAGTTACTTGTGAAATTGTGTTGCCAAGATTTAAGCTAGTTTCATTAGCATAATGTGTAAATCCATAAGCAACATAAACATTTTTATACCCCTCCTTTAATACCTCTTCATATGTACTACCCAAGATATTTATTAAGTGCATCCCGCCTACATATATATATAGTTCAAAATATTCACTTTCTTCGACAGCTTTCATCAATGGTTTAAGTTTGCCGTAATCGGCCCTGGTGCCAGTAATAAATAGCATCTTCTTTTTCATATTTTCCATACTTATTTTTTACTTATCTTGGATATCTTCCCATTTTAATTGAACACCCTCTTTAATGTCTGAGCCTGCTACCCTGCCTAATATTTTCGGAAAATGCACGGCTTTAATTTGACCAGTACCAGGCCTTTTAACCCAAATGTTTTCTTTGGTCAATTTTTCACCCGCCATTATATCTTTAATACTAACAACACAGGCGTAAGCAAAATCAATGGTAGGTTTCTCTTCTTTAAGAATTTTTTTACTCCCCCCTAAAGCGCGGTGGATTGCTTCTGATCCGATTACTAATTCTTTCAATTCTAAAGAATCTATAGAAATCGGAACATCTGGACCCGGCCAAGTTTTATCAGATGTAAAATGTTTCTCTAAAATACTTGCCCCCAGTGGTACAGCACCAAGACATGTATAAATTCCAATTGAATGATCGCTTAAGCCAACAACAACATTTTTAAAAGTCTTCTTTATATGAGCTATCGCACCCAACTTAACCTTATCGTAAGGTGTTGGGTACATTGACACACAATGCAACAAGGCAAACGGAATCTTATATTTATTTAAAATTTTAACCGCAGGTCTAATCGAAGCAATATCATTCATTCCAGTACTCAATATAACCGGTTTACCAAAAGAAGCAATATGTTCTATAAGAGGATAGTTGTTACATTCACCTGAACCAATTTTATAGGCTGGCACGTTCATCTTCCTTAGCCTATCGGCAGCTGCTCTGGAAAAGGGAGTAGAAACATAGATAATACCTAAACTTTCTGCATATTTTTTTAATTCACGGTCTTCCTTTTCTGAAAAGGCACAACGAGCCATTATATCCCAAATTGATTCCTTAGCGTTGCCCGGAATTACTTTTTTTGCCTCCCCTATCATTTCATCTTCAATAACATGGCATTGGAATTTAACGCATTCTGCGCCGGCCTTAGCTGCGTCTTTTATCATTTTTTTGGCCTTAGTTACGCTACCTTCATGATTTATACCTATCTCCGCCATAACAAAAGGAGGGTAATCAGGACCAATTTTTCTTTTACCAATTTTAAAAAATGGATTTCCCATACTATTTATTTTTAATTATGGACAAAAATTTTTTTTCTGCCGCCTCCCAATCTTCTGGCGTGTCAATATCTACAGAATACTCGGGTCCGATAACATAGCCTCGTACATCCTCACCATACAAACTTGGCTCGGCTGAAAATAATAAACTGGTCTTAAAAATATAAAAGGCGCCGTTTCTGAAGTAACTTATTGGGAGTTCTTGTCTACGACGAATAATATTCTTTATTTCTCCACCTCCAAATAACTGCAATCTTTTTTCCTGATCAATACTAAATTGCCATAAGGGACTAAAATGTCTAGGAACCTCACCAAGTGCCACTACAGAATCAGCGTCAGTATTTTCTAAAATTTGCACCGCTTCTTTCAAGTGAAAAACCTGACGACAAGGCGAAGTTGGTTCAAGCAACAAGACATAATCCGGGACATAGCCTGTTTTCTCTAAAAAAGAAACTGCGTGTTGCAACACCGGTAAAGTCGGAGTATTATCTTGAGCTAACTCGTTAGGCCGCATAAATGGGACTTCGGCTCCAAAATTCTCACTTACGCTAGCTATTTCATGGTCATCAGTAGAGACTACCAGTCGATCCAAAATTTGTGAGTTTAGGCCAACTTCAATCGACCAAGCAATTAACGGCTTGCCGGCAAACAATTTGATATTTTTCCTAGGGATGGATTTTGAACCACCTCGGGCTACAATGATTCCCAGAATCTTTTTTTTCATAAAGCTAAATGGAGAAGTTTACTTTGAAAATAAGTAATTTAACTTTTTTATTTATAGATTCTATTTGATGGGGCACACCTGGAGGTATATTAATAATATCGCCCCCAGCCACTTTTATCCGTTTACCACCGGAAATAGTTTTAGAAACAAGCTCACCAATTCCAACTTTTTGAGGTTTGACCAGCTTACCACCTAAAATAAAAGTGGCCTCGCCAGATAGAACACGCCAAACATCAGCACTATTCTTATGAACCTCAGCCATGGCTTTAATTCCATTGATGGAAACGGCTGCCACAGCATATTGTTTTTTCCAATCACCGGACAATAAAGTAACTCGTTTACCCTTCCCCAACATGCCCTTAAACGCTGTACTAATATCAAAATTCTTGACTAGATCAAATTTCATACTAAATATTAGTTATTTGATATCTTAGTGTCCATTTACCATTTCTCTTTTCCCATAAATGGGGTGACCGTCCCTCATCAATACGCTTCCTAAAATCTTCTTCTGTAGTATCAATGTATTCTAAAAATTCTTTGAAATATTTTTTAGGAAACTCCTGATCAAATTTTTTTACTAAAGCCACACCTTCTTCGCGAGTTATTTTTTTATTGCGAATTTCCTGAGCAGCATCATAAGTAGCCCTACCAATTCCAAACTTAATTAGTGTGGTGTAGTAATGAAATGGATCAATTTTATCATCTATACTACTGTATTTTGAATAACTACCTTCAGTGCGTTCGGTATTTGCTTCAAACCCTGTGTACTTTGCAGCATAATAATAGCACTCTTGTGGATCCCATTTTAGATAGTAACCGAGATAATAAATTTGCACGCCTAATTTTTCTATTTCTTTTTTAGGGGCTGGTAAATACGGGTTCAGATCATTAACAGATAATAACTCTTTTTTTACTAAATCCACCGCCTTAACTCCACCCAAGTAAAGATCATCGATGGTTACATCCTGGGTAAAAAATTCAGGATTCATCGTCGGGCGATCGTTTTCTTCAATCTTGTTACCATATTCTGCTTGGTTCTCTCCGTAAAAAACTAACGGTACTTTGTACTGAAGGGCAAATTTGGGCCCAATATATTTTTGGCCGATAATAAACGGCTGAAATGGGTGCAATAAATTGTGAAATGCCAATTTAGTTAATAGTTTGTGTACTCTACCATTTGGGGTAAATAACACATTGTCTAGTCCGCCAACATGCATCCAACTCTCAAAATTTTTCCAACCAATGTCAGTGTAAAGGTGCGGTGCCCAAGTAACAGTCAATGGATTCATTCCGTACTTATATTTTAAGATGTGAGCGGTATAAGCGCTGTCTTTACCACCACTACCAGGAACAATACAGTCATATTTACCGTTACTGCTTCTGTATTTATTACACAGGGCTATCAGTTCTTTTTCGCGCTTGTCCCAATCAATTTTGGCTTCTTTATATTCAGCAAATCGACAGGCATCGCAAACACCATCTGTCCCAAAAACAATAGTTTCCTTTTTATCGTTTTTCCTACTCTTAAACTCTACTGCCGAGGCCGGGCGTTGATTAGAAATAACACATTTTTTACAAAAAACCACTTTTTTTGGTAAACCGTACTTTGGTGTGACTAATTTTTCCATATTTACTAACAGATATTGATAAAATTTTTAATTATCGACAGACCGACTTCTCCGCTTTTTTCCGGATGAAATTGCACGCCATAAACTTTACCATTTTTGATAGCGGCGCAAAACTTTAGACCGCCATATTCCGCTAAAGCCACTACATCGGCGGGATCGTCCGGAATCATAATATAGGAATGTACAAAATAAACATTTGCCTGATTGTTGATACCAGTAAAGATTGTGTCATTCCACAACTCTTTTATTGGGGGGGATACACCGTTCCAGCCAATATGAGGGATTTTCTCTACTGCAGCAACTGACGTGGGAAATAATTTAACTACACCTGGAATTATGTTCAAACCTTGATATTTACCAAATTCGAAACCATATTTTAGCATCAGCTGAGCGCCCAGACAAATACCCAACATGGGCTTATTGGCTACAGCTAAATCTTGGAGTATTTTCACTAACTCTCTTTCTTCCAACCCACGCATACCAGCCGCGAAAGCTCCCACTCCAGGAATTATTACCCCATCCGCCGAAGAAATCACATTTGGGCTGTCGGTTATTACAACTTCTTTAGCGAAACGCTGTGCGGCTTTAGAAATACTATACAAATTACCGAGACCGTAATCTACAATAGCAATGGTTTTCTTACTAATCATACTAATCTAACCGGAAAATTATTAATACTAAGATCCTTTTTAACTTCTGAAATTGTTAATATATTGTAATGATAAATCGATGAAGCCGAAACAGCATCTGCCTTACCATCTTTAATAACTTGCATTATATCTTCTGAGTTTCCCGCCCCACCATGAGCGATTACCGGAATAGGGGCAAATTCTGCAACTTTTTTTATCAAATCCATATCATATCCTCGCTGTGTTCCGTCTTGATCTATAGAGGTTAACATAATCTCTCCCACCCCTAAATCAATAGCCGTTCTAGCCCATTCTACCACATCAACGCTAGTTCTTTCTCTACCGCCTTCTGTATAAGCTTCCCATTTATTTACTCTAATTTTTTTTGCCTCGATTGACAGAACTATACACTGAGATCCAAAATTACGGGCCGCTTCTGCTAAAAATTCCGGATGATGAATGGCATGGGTATTAATTGCTACTTTATCAGCACCCGCACGTAAAGCGTTGTTTATGTCATTAATTGAACGTATTCCACCTCCGACGGTAAAAGGGATAAAAATATTGTCGCACACAGATCTCAGCTGATCAAAGTCCAGATTGCGATCGTAAAGACTAGCCACAATGTCCATGTAAGCAATTTCATCAGCTCCTTCCTGATAATATTTCAAGGCCAATTCCTTCGGATGACCAACTACACGCAGACCTTCGGTGTGTACGCCTTTTACTATATTAGATCCTTTTATATCTAAGCGTGGAATCAAACGAACCGTTTTCATACCTTTGTCAATACTTTTAATTAATTTAAAAAATCTCTAACAATATCGGCAACTCTTTTAGCATTTTTGCCATCGGCTCGATAATGTTCATCCATCTTATGTTTTAAATTTTTATTTAAAGGACTATCAGTATCCAACAATTGAGGCATTAAAGCTGTTAATTCTGAAGCTTGGTTTATCCCCACACTAGCACCAAGTTTAACTTGAGGTAAAGGTAATTCTAAATCTTCCGATACTCGAAAAGTAGGATCAACTAAGTGCACAGTCGGCTTGCCACGATAAACACCTTCTAAACCAGCAGTTGACCATGTCGTCAACACTACATCAGAGGCTGCCCCAATTTCATCAGTGGTAAATGTATCGGCGTCGATTACCCTTATTCCAGCCTCGACTAACAATTTTTTGAAGGTTTCATAGCTGGTATTATCTCGAGGATGACGACGAAATACAAAATAAAAATTTTTTGCTAAGCCAGACAAAGCATGGGCAACTTGTTGTATTTTCTCCGGTTCATCTAGCGTAGACATGTAACTGACTAATTTATCCGCTGGTCCAAGCCCCAATCTTGCTTTTACTTCAACTGCCCTTTTTTCGGTGTCCTCCATGAAGTACTTATCATAGATTGGCTGACCAGTAACTTCTACTATTCCTTCTAAATCAGGGAATCTTCTAACAACAATTTCTTTAGCACATTCATCCATAACACAAATTTTTCTCGGTAATGGTATTTTTCTATCTTTCATTTTTTGCAATAAATCATTTGCTGTTCCATAATAATCCTCAACCAATACTTGCGGCACATCTAAAAAAGTTGCGGCTACATAGGTATTAATACCCGCCTCACTTGAACTTTTATCCGATAATATTACTTTGGGCAACGAAACTATTTCATCGGATACGAAAGCCGTGTATTTGGGAGTGACATCTACCACAGAAAAATTACTTTGAATAATTTCTTGAGCCCGGCCATCAGTGACGATATCCATTTCAACCGATTGATCTGTTAGCAATTCTCGCATAACAGGCAAAAGAGCATTGGCACCACCAGGATCACGAGTGGCAACCAAAACGTGCTTCGCTTCAACACCTTTTTCCGGAGCTATAGTTTTAAAAACTTTTGTTTCGAATAGATCTGGCCGACCCTCTATAAACGCTAATCTTTTTCTCTTTTCTGGCGACAAGCCAAGTGTATTTGTTTCATTCATATATTAAAATTAATAATTTCGGCTTATTCCTCAAGCCACCTTTTCACTTTACTAAAATAAAAATCTTTTTCTTTATCCAAAAATTTTACTGTCTGTAAATATTTTAGTCTAATTTTATTTTTTGACTTAATAGTCTTAAATAATTTATTTCTCAATTCTGAAATAAAATTAATATTATCTAATTTGACGCATCTCTCAGGCATGTATAATTCTCGATAAAGAGCAGACACTTGTTCGTGCCCCGCTAAACCAATTGAAGGTGTGCCCATACCAACAGAACAAACATTAGTGTGAAATCGCATGCCAACAACACACAAACACAATCTATACAAATCAAATACTTGATCAATTGAATTTTCCTGAGTCACAAATGGTGCTACCATTATTTTTTCTCTTTTATACTTATCGTCAAGTTTGTTCAAAATAATGCTAATGGTGATCAAATCCTGATGGGCATGCGGAAAAAAAATAATCTTATAATTTTTATTTTCTTTCAAAACTTGACTGATAAATTGGCCAAAAAGATTATTAAAGGTATCAACATCTAAATCTTTATTAAAATTTTTATTAAACAAGTCATTAGTTATGTTCAAACCAATCCAAATAGTATTTTTATCTTTCAAATTCAACTGACAATGCCTTTTTGGTGAATAGAAAAAACCACTATCAGGTACTTTTAAAACTTTATTTACTAATTTTCCGTATCGGCTAAACATGCGTTCAAAAGAACCATCATTTCTTACTGATACAAACCAATTATCTTTATTTAAAATAATATTAAGAAAATTTTTAAATTTTTTAACGTTTTTTTCTTTTACCTCCTCATATTCATGATATCCCATGGCGTTGACTAAAACTGGAATTTTAATACCATTAATAAATTCTTCAGTAAAATCCACGGTCGTCCCGGTATTTGAATAATCCCATTGTAAATCAAAAAAACCACCACCACCAAGAACTAACAAATCATGATTATTAATTTGTTTCAGAAAATTATTATCAAATTTTAATTCACTCCTATTTTTATAAAATTTTCTAATTTCAACTTGTGTGAATTCCGCTACTGGCGCCACTTTTCTAAACATCTTATAAAACCCTCGGTGGTTGGCATAATCGCCAATATTACCCAAAAAAGAGGCCAGATGTAAAACTTTTAACTTTTTCTTAGTATTAATTTTATATTTTATAGACATACGATTCTTGAGGGCAGAGAAAAACTACCACTTGCTTTTTCTCCTTCATTGTGTGATTTGACGATTAGCGGCCCAATCACATCATCAACCACATCATAATTAATTGGTCCACTCTGGACGGCGGCACCCTTATCACCAAGCCAAAAATACAAGGCGTATTCCCCCGGCCTAATTGTTGTAAGATCAACTTCTATTATGACCTCACCTTTCTCACCCTTCTCCAAAATACCATCTTTTATCTCATATCGCATGTCTGTTAAAAGCAGATCTCTAGCTTTACTTGAAAAAAAACAAACATTTACATGTAGACCTTCCATTTTTTGATATGCCTCATATGCCATCTTAAATTTTACCGTTTCGCCAACATCAAAAACATTCCTTTCTTTATTATTAGCATCTAATATCTCAATGTTAGTAAAACTTAGGGTTCCAGAACCTCGACGATTTTTATTATAAACCCCATTATTCACTCTTAATTTTCCGCTATTTTGTATATTACCATAAGCCAATAGGGCTTCCTTGGTATCGCCCTCAAAAACTTTTTCACCTTTATCTAAAACTACACAGCGATTACACAAATTTTTTATTGCCTCCATATTATGACTAACAAATAAAACCGTCCTACCTGCTTGCGAAGTAATTTCGTTCATTTTACCTAAACACTTTTTCTGAAATTCAGCATCCCCGACTGCCAAAACTTCATCTACAATCAAAATTTCTGGTTCCAAATGCGCGGCCACAGCAAAAGCCAAACGAACATACATACCGGATGAATATCTCTTCACCGGAGTGTCTAAAAATTTTTCTATGCCAGCAAATTCAACTATCTCAACAAAATTTTTTTCAATTTCTTTTTTCCTCATCCCCAGAATAGCGCCATTTAAATAAATATTTTCTCGTCCCGTAAGCTCGGGATGAAAACCTGTGCCCACTTCAAGTAAACTTCCTACTCGCCCTCTTAATATGACCTCGCCGATGGTGGGTGGCGTGATTTGTGATAATATTTTTAATAAGGTACTTTTTCCAGCCCCATTACAACCAATAATTCCCAACACCTCACCCTGTTTAACTTCAAAATTAACATTTTCGAGGGCCCAGAAATCATCGGGGGATGCTTCACTGACCACGGATTTAACTTTTCCCGCAAACCATCTCGCCGGTGATTTTACTATGTTTACCAAAACATCACGCAAAGCAACATAACCCTGGCGCTCGCCAATAGTATATTTTTTGCCTAAATTTTTCACTTCGATGATTGAATTCATAAAATCTACAAAATCACAATTTTCTAAAGTTCTTAAAGTTCGTTTAGTCAGCAATGTTTAAAAAGTCATAACTTTTTATTTTATGGATTTTCAACTTTAAATCACATCAGCGAAATACCTCTCAACTTTTTTAAAATAAAAATAACCGAGCACACAATAAACAGACATACTTACAACGGACACTCCCAATAAGGGCCAATCTACGGACCCAGTCCCCAAAAGACCGGCTCGGGCCGCCTCAATCACTCCGGCCATTGGGTTCAAACCCAATATCCAACGGAATCGGTCACTGACAATACTTACTGGATAAATTACTGGGGTTAAAAAGATAAGTAGTTGAATAAAAAAAGGCAATATGAAACGAACATCACGATACTTTACATTTAATGAGCCAAATAAAAGCCCGATGCCCAATGTTGAAAAAACAGTCAGAACTAATAATAAAGGAAAAATTAAAATTCCGGTAAGAGTTGGTGTGTAGTTATAATAAATCATCATACCAATTAAAATGATGCCCGCTATCAAAAAATCTACTATATTCGTAATAATTGATGAAACGGGTAAAATAATCCGGGGAAAATATACTTTGGTGACGATGCGCTCGTTTTCCATAAACGTGTTACTGGCATGAGATAGCCCAGAAGAAAACAGTGTCCAAAATATTAAACCGGTGTAAACAAAAATTGGATACGGGATCCCATCGGAAGGCATTTTTGCAAAATTACCAAAAAAAATCGTAAACACTACCATGGTTACAAATGGTTGAAAAATCGCCCAGGCGGCACCTACTACCGTTTGTTTATACTTTACTTTTACATCCCGCCAGGTAAGAAAATAAAACAGATCACGAAATAACCAGATCTCCTTTAGATCTAGACGCCACCACTTATTCTTGGGTCTAATAACTATTTCCATAATTTACCAGTTCTTAGTTACCTCAATGGTCTTTTTCTTGACTTTTTGATAAAAATTAGTGGCTTTTTCATCGACTGTTGGTGACACTAAACGCAACAACTCATGACCTAATATCCTATACTGTTTGCCGATTTTATTAGCCTTAATTAAGCCCTTTTTCAACAAGCGCTTCATAGTGCTATTACTTACCTTAAGTAATTTTTCTGCTTCGGCAGTTGTATATACCTCGTTAGGGTTAATTTGCATGTCTTCATTATACCATTAAGGGTCACTAGGTGTCAAAAGGTATCAAAATTATCCACAGTCCTCAAATTATCTGTTTTTATACCAATTTAAGACCAACTGAACCCCCTCCTCAAGTTCAATATTATGACGCCAACCTAAAGAGTGAATTTTTGCCACATCTTGCAACTTTTGTGGTGTACCATCTGGCTTTAGTTTGTCCCAAACGATCTTCCCTTTATAATCAACGACTTTCTTAAATAAATCTGCCAGCTCTTGAATACTAACATCTTTCCCTGTCCCCAGATTAAAAAAAATCTCTCCTCTTTCGTTTTGTTCCCGGGTTGGGTTAAAATTATTCATTAAAAAAATACAACCGTCGGCCATATCATCAACATGTAAAAATTCGCGACGTGGCCGACCAGTGCCCCACACCACCACTTCCTTTGTGCCCACCTCTTTGGCCTCATAAAATTTACGAAGCAAGGCTGGAAAAACATGAGAATTTTCTAGATCGAAATTGTCGTTCGGACCATACAAGTTGGTCGGCATCACGGCTATAAAATTGGTTCCATACTGTCGATCATAATTCTGACACAATTTTATCCCGGCAATTTTAGCTATGGCATAGGGCTCGTTAGTAGTTTCCAGCGGGCCGGTTAACAAATATTCTTCTTTCATTGGCTGCGGGCAACTGCGCGGGTATATACAAGAGCTACCTAAAAAAAGTAGTTTTTTAACACCGTTTAAATAACTTTGATGGATAATATTGTTTTGAATTTGCAAATTTTCGTAAATAAAAACAGCGGGATAACGTTGGTTAGCGGCGATGCCACCTACTCGTGCCGCGGCTAAAAATACATAATCTGGCTTTTCCAAGGCAAAAAAACTCGCAACGGCACCCTGATCCAACAAGTCTAATTCTTTATGGGTACGTAACAAAAGATTATTATATCCTTCAGATTGTAATCTGCGCACGATGGCGGATCCCACTAACCCTCGATGACCAGCCACATAAATTTTGGCTTCTTTTTCCATATACACCTTTAGACTGTTTAACTTAGGACACAAAAATCCCTTATTTATTTGCCAACTCGTTGTCCACCATGATTTTAATAAGATCTTTAAATTTGACTTTGGCTTGCCAACCTAGTTTCTCTTTAGCCTTTGAGGCATCACCAAGCAACACGTCTACCTCAGATGGCCGATAGTATTTTTCATCAATTTCGATAAAAGTTTTACCGGTTTTTTTATCTACACCTTTCTCCTTTAACCCAGAACCTACCCATTGTAAATCAAAATCTAATAATTGAGCTGCTACTTCGACTAATTCCCTTACAGTATGATTTTCGCCAGTAGCGATTACGTAATCATCTGCTTTATCTTGTTGCAACATAAGCCACATGGCTTCTACGTACTCTTTGGCGAAGCCCCAGTCGCGTTTAGACTCAAGATTACCTAGATACAATCTTTCTTGTTGGCCTAATTTAATCTTTACAAGTCCTTCAACAACTTTTTTGGTCACAAATGTTCCACCGCGACGTGGACTCTCGTGATTAAACAAAATACCATTGCAAATAAACATGTTATATGCCTCACGGTAGTTTATCCCGATCCAATGAGCAAAAACTTTAGCACAAGCATAGGGACTACGGGGATAAAAGGGCGTAGTTTCTTTTTGCGGAATTTCTTGAACCTTACCATACATTTCCGAAGATCCCGCCTGATAAAACTTAACATTTATTCCTCGGTCTTTCACCGCATCTAACAGGCGCAACGTACCAAGCGCATCAACATTACCGGTATAAACTGGCATTTCAAAACTAACTTTAACATGACTTTGCGCGCCCAAATTATATATTTCATCTGGCTCAACCCGATCTAAAATACGACTAATATTACTACCATCACTTAAATCTCCATAGTGCAAAAATAATCTTACATCCTTTTCGTGCGGATCGTGGTACAAGTGGTCAATTCGTTCAGTATTGAAAGAACTAGAACGTCGAATTATACCATGCACCTCGTAACCCTTGCTTAAAAGAAATTCTGTGAGGTATGAACCGTCTTGGCCGGTGATACCGGTAATGAGGGCCTTTTTCATAGTTTTTTATAAAATTATTGTTTCTTTACAGATTGAACCGGAGATGAATTAAGTATGTTAAGTTCTTCTATAGTAAACTCAACCCCCCTTGTTTCCGCGCGTTGGATGAGACTCTTAAAATCTTTTTCTTTGCCACTTATCTTATACACATATGCCAAGCGCCAATATCCTTCCTTTATTCGATCATTCTCACTGATAGTCTTCTCTAACAACTGTATGGCCTCATCATTTTTTCTTAGTTGTATTTTTACGCCGGCTAAAGCATAAATAACTTGCTGGCGGTGGGGTGAAAAAGTAAGTGCAGTTTCTAAAATCTTCTCAGATTGGTAAATATAATTTGGGTCGTTGGTAAACGAAGCCCCCAGCTGTGCCATCTGAGTTAACACTATGTGGTTACGTATATCTAAAGGATGAAGAAAAACATTTTTATTTAATTCTTCGTAAACTAATTTATATAGTTCCATCGTTCTTGCCTCCCCCATTTTTTCTTTAGCATTTGGTAATACTTGGAGCGCGTATTTAGCCACATCACTTCTTATATCATCTATGTGTGGCGATCGGCTATCTAAGACTTTCTTTACTGCTTCCACTGAACCTGGGGCGTAATTATGTAAAAGTATTAGAGAGGTATTGGTCGTTTTGTTGGCACGAGCTGGCTGAACATTAAAAATATAGACTATTATAAAACAAATAATCGCCACAGTCGAAATTAAACCCCAGCCAATTTTTTCCCTTCCAACAATAGAATGACCAACAACTTTCGAATCTTGTATTAAATTACCTTTTTCAGCAGTTAAACTGTTAATCATGGCTAACCAAAAAATAAAATAAAGATAGGAAGTTATGTTTTCAAATACTGTAATATTTTGTACTAAATGAGCAACCAAAAAAGAACTAACGATAACTAAAACATGCTTGTCGACAATCCCCAGCTTATACTTTACCAATAAAAAGTAGAACGATGACCCAAATAAAAATAAATAAATTATCAAACCTAACGCCCCCTGGGTAGCTAGGGTGTTAAGAAGAATGTTGTGAGCATTATCGAACCAAGTTTCTCCATAACCATAATCTAAAGACCGTGGATTGTAGTGTTTATTAAAAGCATAAAAATAATTATTGGGACCCCAACCGAAAACTGGCTTTTCTTTCCATGATTCTATAGCGATTTCCCAGGCAATCCATCTCGGACTATTTTTTAAATCAGTAAAAGAAGTATTAAGGGTGCGGCCAATAGCGGGCAAAGAACTAACAAAATTTGTCTTTCTAAAGGCGTACATCAGGCTACCGCTTAGTACTATTAATAAAAGCAAGGCACCGAGGACATAACTAACCTTTTTATGGCCGCGAAGTACTATAAGATAACCTAAAATACAGACAAACACGCCGGCGCCCAATCCCAATATCGAGCCTCGCGTACCACTAAAGAAAAGACCGGCCACCGCCAAAGCGCCCAAGAATATTTCTACCCATTTCCATACCGTCTGCTTCTCTTTGATTATCAATAAAAAGGCGGCAAAACTAAGAAACAGGCCATAACCGCCCATGTAGATAAAATTTCCCAAAGTGCTGGCTACCCGATCGGCCCCATTGTTAAACAAAAGATAAGGGTTAGAGACCTGCAAAAGACCTATAAACATAACTACAGACCCGGCTAGTAAAAAAACTCTAAGCGCCCATTTCCAATCCACCCACCCGGTAAATACTGCGGTCACAATAAAATAATATATTACGTAATGAATAATGGTAAATAAGCCAAGCATTCTTTCGTGGTTATCCCAAAAACTATGGTAAGCGTCAACTCCAAAAAAACTAGAAAGAGCAAAGCTTAAAAAAAACAAACCGAGGGCAAGATTAAGGATCGTAAATTTTGGCTTATACCTTTGCCAATTAAGCGCTAAAAGTAGGATATATAATCCCAATAAAATAGTAACTAGGGAACGAAACCAAACAATTTTAGGTACGATAAATGGAAAAATATAAGAAGACGGAATAACAATTAAAGGGACAAAAAAAGTTAGGTAAATAATTAACTTTGTGGCTTTTTCAAGATACTTTTGCATATCTGGGGGCTTGATAATTACCTAAATTAATATATCCATTATAGAGTAATTATCTCCTTAAGTCAATTGCTTTGTAGCAATAAAATACGAATTTTACAACAAAACCCCGCCCCCTTTAGTGGGGGGCGGGGCCTGTTTTTTCTCAAATGAAATTACAGTTCAAAAGAGAAAAACTTACCCAGACTTAGGATTTAGACAAGGTCAAAGACCGAGTATCCCAGTTAGGCAATAAGAAGCTGTTCATCCACTGAGTTGAGGTGAATGCATCTGTGTCAGCCGAATTGTCTGACCAGATAAAATTATTATTGGTGTCGCTTACAGTAGCGCCATCGCCAGTTCTAACTGTGTCGGTTAAGGCAGCGCTATCCTGAACGAATTTAACGCTAATGCTGTCGTTCTGCTCTACACCTGTAAAGTCAGCACGGATCTCAAAGGTCTTGGTTTGACCCTTTCCAACTGTCGGATAAGAACTTGACGTCAAGTTGAACGTAAAGGCACCGGTGGTTGAAGATTGAGAGTTGCTGGCTGTGTTCAGGGCGGTAGAAGGAGCAGCCATATCGTAAACCAATAAAGTATTAGCAGTCATCAATAACTCGTTGCCGCCATCAGAATCACTAAATGTGACGTAAGGGGTAACACGAGCTAAAGAAATATCTTCATTAGCATCGGCAGCAACAGAGAATTTGAAGATAGTTGCGGTACCATTGGTCAATACTGAACTAGGCAAAGTCTGTACTGTAAATGTCGGCTTAGACTTTACAACTTGGTACGTATTGCTAGCAGCAGCATCGGCAGCAGTATCGCTGGTTCCAGATACACCAACAGCATGGAATTCATCGGTTACAGTGCTTACGGCAAATGTTAGGGCGTCACCAGTATCTGCACCCTAACATTT
>Ga0209542_10001487_pt1 | contig 54850 bp, 75 predicted proteins | sample RifCSPhighO2_01_FD_184028 | JGI IMG/M metagenome (GOLD analysis project Ga0209542, IMG submission 184028) | Soil microbial communities from Rifle, Colorado - Rifle CSP2_plank highO2_0.1 (SPAdes) (version 2) | ecosystem: Environmental > Terrestrial > Deep subsurface > Rock core/Sediment ... | reverse complement strand
TGAGATTTCAAAGCATACAGTTTTTCTCGTTCCTCTAAACTTAAGTGCTTGTATTTATCCAAACTAATACACCTCCTTCAGGTACTAAATTTTACCTGAAGTGCTGCACTTCGTTTTAGAACTCATGTGATATTCTTCGGACAATGCCTTATTATAGTGAAAAGGGATAGACTTAATAATTTTCAAAGGCAGGAATCGGCTAGATGGCTGTTAAATATATCGCAGGCAGTTATTGTTGGAGGAGCTGGAAGCTTATTTATACCTGGAGTCAGTGAAAAAATTGGGATACAAGGTGTATACTATCTTTAGTAATTGCTCTAAGTTTATATTTTTTGGCAATGTATATAGGGAGAAAGGTAAAATGATGATTGATCTAATTAATAATCCATTATTTCTGGCAGCTTTTCTAATAGTAGGTACTGTTATGGGGATAATGATTTATGTGTTTCCAAGGGTAAGGGATTGATTCATAAAATTTCCAATTTTATGAGTTATTATAACTCTTCTGCTTTTTGCATATTTTTTAAGGCTTCTTTTGCGGCTTCACTCATAACCCGATGATGTTCTATCTCAATTTGAGCAAAGCTTATTGCCATTGATTCAAACTCCTCTAGGGCAACTTGACCATATTCGGTTAAAGTATAAAATTTTGGTTTGGAAAATGTACCTTCAATAAGCCTGCTGCTAGTTAATTTTTGAAGTAATTGATTGAGTCCTCCTCTAGGACTACCAGTATCCATTAGCCGATCAAAACCACGGCTTTGAATCTCCAATAGTAAATCATCAGTTGATAACCCTGGTTTCTCGCGCAAACTCTCTAAGATCAAAATATTAGGGTTGATATCAGTATCTCTAACGTAACCTATTACTCTGATAGTCTCAAATAATTGCCGTCTGTCTATCCTGGCAAGTTCTAATTTATAAAATGGTTCACCCTCATTTGTTTTAGGTTGTTCTTCATAGGTAACTTTATAAGGTTTCCCCAAAAATCGTTGTAAATATTCCATAATGCATCCTTTTATAGGATAGTCGTATTATAGATTATTAAATTAATAATGCAAGTTTTTTCAGCGTGAGTCGATAAAATTGATTATTTTGAGGCTAAATTTATGGGCTACTTCTTTTAAATGCTTTGATGTAATATTTCAGATCCTTTCCAAAAAGTAGCAGAGCGTTAGAAGGTCTACTCATCCACTGATAGGTGTTTTGTCTTTTAAATTTTGCTGGTAATAGTTGAAATTTGTATTGATAAAGCTTAAGTGGTTCAGTCTTATTCATTTCAATTTGATCGACTTTTATATCAGTTTCCTCGAATACTACCCATGGTTCTTCAACGTATATTAGTATTCCAACCTCCAAAGCTCGGTTTTCGATTAAAAGCCTCGGAACTCTTCTTTTTGAGGGAGACCTCCACTGGTAAGAGGGATACATGATTTTACCTTCGAACCATTTTAATTGAGAACCAATTCCTAACATTTAAAATCATTTTACGTTAAAAGTTATCAATTGACAAACTTTAGACACATCCTTTATGATAAAAGAGTAACTTATGTATTCGGATTGGGTATTGACGGCTCTTGGGGGAATTATTTTTATTTGGCTTGGATTCTTAAGCTTTTTTGTTTGGAAACAAAATGATTTTTTAGGCAATCTTTTTCCAAAATCAGGAGAACGGGATATTAGAAAAAAGTTTGAAGAAACAGTAAAAATTATTTCGCAGTTTAAAGGAGATTTGGGAGATCTTAAAAACAAGTTATCTGAAATCGAACAAGCCGGACTCAAATATATTCAAAGGGTTGAACTTATAAGGTTTAATCCTTACGAAGATACAGGAGGGGATCAAAGCTTTGCAGTAACATTCTTAGATAATAAGGGAAATGGATTTGTTATAACAAGTTTGCATTCCAGATCAGGAACAAGGGTATTTGCAAAAGAAGTTACAAATGGAAGAAGTGGAAAATACGAGTTTTCCAAAGAAGAGGAAGAAGTAGTAAGGAAAGCCCTTCGGCTTCGCTCAGGGTAAACAATGAATATAACAGAGACACTTACTAATTTAACAAACATTCAGAAAGTCTTAATTACAGTAATTTTAGCTGTAATATCTTTTAGTGGTTCAACAGGAATCTCATATTCAATATTTAGCCAATTTTCCGGTAATGGAGGGAGAGAGGAAGAATTAGCCAGTTCACTTCCCGGACCTTCAAACATAGTTGATGAAGATCCGAATGAGCCAAGAACAGAAAAATGTCCTTTAGACGGTGACCTTCATACAAAAAAAGCTAAGGATTCATGGGAGAAAAGGAGACCTCTTGCGGTAATGATTGAAAACCATGCTGATGCAAGACCGCAATCCGGATTAACAAGTGCGGATATCGTTTATGAAGCGGTAGCTGAAGGGGGAATTACAAGATTTATGGCAATTTTTTATTGTAATTTATCAGATACTCAGGTTGGTCCGGTTAGGTCTGCTCGCACTTATTTTTTAGATTGGCTTTCCGAATATGATGCTCTGTACGCCCATGTTGGAGGAGCAAATACTCCCGGACCTGCTGATGCACTTTCTCAGATAATAAAATATGGAATTAAAGATTTAAACCAGTTTAGTATTGGATTTCCTACTTTCTGGAGGGATTATCAGCGCCTTAGCCATCCTGTAGCTACAGAACACACTATGTATTCAACAACACAAAAACTTTGGGAGATAGGTGCAAAGAGAGGCTGGATGGAAAAGGATGAAGATGGAATTTCATGGGATAAAAATTTTACATCCTGGAAATTTAAAGATGACGGAGAAGACGGGATTATGACGATGATTACTGCTAATTTCTGGCAGAACCAGGGCAGCTACGCTGTTGGGTGGGAGTATGATAGTTCCACAAATAGTTATAACAGGAAGAATGGGGGGCAGTTGCAAACAGATTTAAATAATAAGAAGCAAATTCTTGCGAAGAATGTTATTATTCAGTTCCAAAAGGAGTCACGGGCAAATGATGGTTATGAAGGGAATTTACATCTTTTATATGGTACGACAGGATCCGGTAAGGCATTAGTTTTTCAAGACGGAAAAGTTATTGAAGGTAAGTGGATAAAAAGCACAAGGCTTGCAAGGAGCAAATATGTTGATAGTAAGGGTAAAGAAGTGGAATTCAACAAAGGTCAAATATGGATCCAAACTGTCCCGGATGGATCTGAAGTCAGCTACTAATCCCGATTAAATCGGGACTGCCCGAGAGAGGTGGTGAAGGCAGAAATATGATGGAAGAATTATTTGTTTCCCGTGTCCGGGTAAAATTACTACAACTTTTTTTATCGACCCCGAGTGAACTTATCCATGTGAGAGAAATTGTGCGAAGAGTAGGGGAAGAGATTAATGCTGTTAGACGTGAGCTTGGTAGGATGGAAAAGTATGGTATGGTTTCTTCTGAGTGGAGGGCAAACAGAAGGTTTTATAAATTTAAGAAAGAGTACATATTTTATAAGGAACTACTTGGATTTGTTGCAAAAACCGCCGGCTTAGGAGGTAATATTGTCAAGAATAGACAAAGACTTGGTAAAGTTAAATTTGCTTTTTTGTCTGTTAGATTCTTACAAGCAGTTGCCGCAGGTTCTGATGATGTTGACCTTTTAATAGTTGGTCAAATCATTCTTCCGGAACTTCAGGCAGTTATTGCAGATGAACAGGCAAAAAGAGAAACAGAAATTAATTATTCATTTATGGATGAAGCTGAATTTCAGTTCAGAGTTAGAAGAAGAGACCCTTTTATTTTAAGGGTTTTAGTCCAGCCGAAGGTTGTGTTAATAGGTAATGAAGGAGAATTACTTGAAGGTGTAATCGCATGAACTCTCGTGTTTCACTTACTTTTATTATATTAATAACTCTTGCTGCAATTTTGGTGGATTTACCGAAGTTGCCCTGGAATCCTAAAATTCCAGGTATAAATATAGAGCTAAATAACTTGTTAGGCAGATTTCCTTTGAAACTCGGTCTTGATTTACAAGGTGGGACAGAGCTTGTCCTAGAAACGCAGATGGATAAAATTGATACAGAGAGTAAAGATAGTGCACTGGAAAGCGCAAGAGAAGTTATCGAAAGGAGAGTTAATTTATTTGGTGTTTCAGAAGCTTTAGTTCAGTCTTCAAAAGTTGGGGATACAAGAAGAATTTTAGTAGAACTTCCCGGTTTAAAAGATGCATCCTCTGCAGCAGAGCTTGTAGGTAAAACTGCACTGCTTGAGTTTAGAGAAATTTCTGCGTCTGCATCCGCTGAGGCTTCCAGGTCAGGTATTCCTGAGATTTTTTTATCACAGTCTACGGGGCTTACTGGTGCTGATTTGAAAAAAGCTCAGGTTACATACGGAGGTGGTATTGGTGCGAGTACAGGCCCACAGGTTTCTATTGAGTTTACTGCGGATGGAGCAAAAAAATTTGCCGAGTTAACTAGTAAGAATATAGGTAAACCACTGCCAATTTTTTTAGATAACCAGCCTATTTCAGCACCAAGGGTTGAGCAGGAAATATTAGGAGGGAATGCAGTTATTACCGGGCAATTCAGCGTAGAAGAGGCAAAAAATTTAAGCATTCAGCTAAATGCCGGAGCGCTTCCTGTACCAATTAATATTGTAGAGCAAAGGTCAATCGGGCCAACTCTTGGGCAGCAGTCTGTTAATAAGAGTTTAACTGCCGGGATAGTGGGACTTGGGGTTGTTGTTATATATATGGTAGTTCACTATGGAATTTTAGGATTAATTGCATCCTTTTCACTTTTAATTTATACGGCGATAATTTTGGCAATATTCAAGACCGGAGGTCTTATATTGCCGCCAATAACTTTAACTTTGGCAGGAATTGCAGGTTTTATTTTATCAATCGGAATGGCAGTTGATGCTAATATCTTGATTTTTGAAAGAATGAAAGAAGAAAAAAGATGGGGTAAACCTAAAAAAATTGCATTAGAGCTTGGATTTACAAGAGCTTGGAGTTCAATCTGGGCTTCAAATGTTTCTTCTCTTATTACAGCGGTAATACTCTATTCTTTTGGAACTTCACTGGTAAGGGGGTTTGCTGTAACTCTGGCAATTGGAGTTTTAGTTTCAATGTTTACGGCAGTTGTTGTAACCAGGACATTTTTAAGGATTATTGTTCGATCGTAGTGAGAACATAGATTATTTTTCGAATGAAATGAGAAAATACATTTAAAACTATGAATTTTACAAGTAAAAAGCCATACTATGAACACTTAAGAAAAAAGTGGATTGCGAAACATCGAAGTTTAGCAAATAAACTTTTCGAGAAGCATAAAGAAGTGGGAAGGCAGCTTGCTGTTGGGGGATTGGGGGGGCTAATGCTTTTAACTACTCCTGGAACCGGCATAATGCCGCACCAGAATATTTTAGTTGCAGGAGGGCAAATACAAAAAGATACAGATAATAATATATTGCTTGCTAAAGATCTGGAGGATAAAATACCAAAAGAAATGAGAGCTTTGACAAAAGAAGAAGAGCTGGAAATATCCGGAATAGTATCAAAAAATACGGGATTTAATGTTTCTGCAGAGCTTGAAGGAAAAAGATTGAATAGAAGTTATGGAGTAATCGGCGGTGAACAGCATTTATATAGATTTCCCGGGGATAATCTGCACAAGCATGCTGATAATGCAGCTGATTGGGCTATGTACGGATCCTCCGGTATTGCACCGGGGCTTGGTGCATGGGGGTATTTTGCACCCAGCGAGGTACAGTTTGATGATAAAGCAAAAATGCAGGAGCGCTATTATTTGGCAGTACAAACTTTTCTGGCACCTGGATTTGCAGAAAGAGTAGCAGAGTATCGGGATTTTTTTAAATTTCGTAAAATGTTAGTAGTGAATCCGCAAACTGGTCAGTCAGTCGTAGCAGTAATAGGTGATGCGGGTCCTGCTGAGTGGACAGGCAAGCATTTAGGAGGGAGTCCTGAGGTAATGCATTTTCTGGGACTTTCGAAAGGTTCAAGGAAAGGACCGGTACTTTATTTTTTTATGGATGACCCGGAAGATAAAATTCCTTTGGGACCGGTTAAAGTAGAGGAAAATTTAGCACAGATATGAAATACTTTTACAGTAAATATATTATAGTAGAATCTTTAGTAGAAGAAATGCACACCCTGGATCTTTCTGATGATGAAAGACACCACCTTGCAGCTTTAGTGGATTCGCAGCTTCACCATGCTATTTTAGACGAAATTCTCTCTAACTTATCTGAAAAAGATAAGGAGTTATTTTTAGATCAGATGAACGAAGATCCGGAAAATGAGAATATAATGGATTTTCTTAAAGGTAAAGTAGATAATATTGAGGAAAAAATTAGAATGATTTCTGATCAGCTGGTAAAAGAGTTACACAGCGATGTAAAGGAAGCGAAGAGAATCAAGTGACATAGAGTCAAGAGTCTAGAATGGAAACCTTGACTCTTGACTCTAGCGATAGTCACTAAATATATGGATTTCATGAAATATAAACTTTTTTATTTTATTCTTTCAATGGTAATTATTTTACCGGGGATTTATTTTCTTTTAACTTCCGGATTAAAACTCGGGATTGATTTTACCGGAGGTGCACTCTTAGAATACAAATTTGAAAAAGAAGTGCAGAGTGACGAGTTGAGAAATATAGTTTCAACTCAGGGTGTTGAAGTTGGACGAATTTCAACATCGTCAGAGGGCACCTATATTATAAGAACTAAACCACTAGAGGCGGAGAAAATTAACTTAATAAAAAATAAACTAACTGAAAAATATGAAAATGTGGAAGAAAGAAGAGTAGAGTTTATTGGACCTGTTATAGGAAATGAGCTAAAAACCAAGGCACTGATTGCACTTGGGGTAATGTCGGCAGTAATTGTTTTATACATTGCTTTATCTTTTAGAAAAGTTCCGAAACCTGCAAGTTCTTTAAGGTTTGGGGTGGCTGCCATTTTAGCTCTTTTACACGATGTGCTTTTGGTTATCGGAATTTTTGCAATACTTGGACATTTTTGGGGAGTAGAAGTTGATACATTATTTGTTACAGCAATCTTAACAATAATTGGATTTTCTGTGCATGACACAATTGTTGTATTTGATAGAATAAGAGAAAATCTGCTTAAACACATAAACAAAAACTTTACAGAAGTTGCAAATATTTCAATAATACAAACTCTGGGAAGATCGCTTAATACATCTCTGACAGTGGTTTTCGTACTCTTGGCACTACTTTTGTTTGGCGGGGAAACAATAAGATGGTTTGTAGTGGCGCTTCTTATTGGAATTATCTCCGGGACATATTCCAGCATTTTTAATGCAACAGCTCTTCTTGTCTGGTGGGAAGAAAAGTTAGGCCACTAAAAGTATTGACATTTAATATATAAGTATTAAAATAAGCTTAAAGAGATGGAAGTATTAACCGGTGTGCCAGTTTCAGAGGTAGTCAGGCTCGAGTCATCTCAGGATCCTCAAATAAGAGAGTTAGTTGAATGGTTTCTGAGTGATCAGCAAGGAGGAAAGGATATGAGTGGGGTTACCGTGGAATATGATCGGGAGCATGATGTTTTGCTGCCACCCAACGATTTTAGACAGAGGGTTGAGGAATGGAACTCAAGAGATGAACCTAATCCTTACCCCCTTAATGAATGGCCAGATGAAATTACCTTCAGAGCGTTCCTAGATGGTGGCGCTTTTTATTACCGTAAAGCCGGAATAATTGTTCGAAATCAGCAAGCTTGGATTGAAATTTTAGAGGTCGAGAAGACCTTCATCTAAACTCTTTGAACAATTTTTATTAAATATTCCTTGTTATTTTTAGAGGAATCTTCTAAAATTTCTTGGAATAATTTTTTCAGCATCCCACGTAGTAAAACTTTAAGAGCTATTGACTTTATCCGTTTAGATACGACTTTAATGATTCGAATCATTAAATCAAAATGTTTTTGCAGCTTTCTTAAATCTTTTTTTCTGAACTTCAGCTTTTAAAGCTCTCCAAGCGCCTCCACCTTTTGATACGCTGGCTGGAAGTGAAAGTAATTTTTCTGCCATATTCATGAAGAAATCTTCCAATTGCTCTTCTTTAGCAATTCTCTCTAAAATTGTAGTATAGCCTTTACTACCGTGTTGTAGTGATAAATTTACAGAAGCGATTGTGCCTGTACTTACTCCGAGCAATTTATTTATCTCTCTATATTCGTAACCCTTCATTAAAAGAAAAGCTATAGCAAGCCTTTTTGCAAGCATAATTCTTTCAGTAGGAGAAAATAAATCATCAGCTAGTTTCTGAGCGTCCTCAACGTTCCTAATTTTTATAAAGGACTTAACAAACACATCAAAAATTCTATCAGCTATTTCTTTTGAGATTAATCTTTTAGAAACTTGACCCATACAGTGTTTATTATATACATTCTAATGATTCGAATCAATAGAGCAAATATTTTGTAAGATTAAAAAATTTAGGGAAGAGAGAGATTAAGCTATTAATTGCCGCATTTGTGATGCAACTTCCAGTGGAAAAATTTTCTTTAAGAAACGACTCGGTCTTGGTTTATTAAAGTTTGGGATTGTCATTGGAGGATAATCTCGATGCTCTTCAAAAATATCTATTAGCACTCCTGGGAACATTTCGGTTGGGGAAGGCATTATTTCGACTCCACTACCCCGGCTTAATTCAATAACAATATATTCATGGGCATAGTTTGCCATTTCTAAAATTGCCGATGTAACTTCTAAATCGAACCCGAAAGGATTACCAATCAAGTCCAACTCTCTTGTTATCAGCATATGCAAACTTTGAGCGCGTTTTTCAAGGGTAAGATATAAAGTTCTCCATTCCACAGAATGAACTAGTGTGTCAAATGGAAGCTCAAATTTACTTTCTAGAGAGGGATTTTTGAGTACCTTTTCGGTGGTTCTTTGAAGATTTATATTTCCTTCACTATAACTTCTTTCCTTTCCATGTAAGAAATAAAAGACTAATCCGGCAAATCTCTGCAAATGCGGATTTTGGCTAAGATCAGGAAGTGTTAATTGTGATGATTGTAGACTATCTGTTAAATCTTTTGGTACTAATTGGTAAAATCTTTCTCGGCGTTCAATCATATTCCTTGATCCCTTCTAATAAATATTCTTTATTATTTTTTGAAGAATCCTCTAGAACATCCTCGAATAATTTCTGCAGTATTTTGCCGACCTTTGGTCCGGGTTTTATTTTTAAGACTCTCATAACGTCACCGCCATTTACTTTTAAATCAGAAATGGAAAAAGGTTTTTTGAGGACTTGCTTTATTCTATCCTGATATTTTTCCATTCTCCAGGAAATTGCATTTTTTGTGCCTCCCCCAAGCCTGTCACCAACGCGGACTGCCATAATATCTTCTATATTTTCAAGCCCTATGTTTTTAATAAATCTTCTTATTGCAGAATCTGTTTGTTTTTCATCTACAGTAAAAAGGTGCCATCTAACAAGACAGTAAAGTTTATCAGTTTGTTTTTTTGACAAGTTAAATCTTTTTGCGATTTTTCTTGCAAGCGCTCCACCAACAATGTCATGGTTATAAAAAGTAACATTTCCCGTTGAATCAGTTTTAGAAGTATCTGGTTTTCCGATATCATGAAGAAGGGATGCAAATCTAACTAGCGGATCAATAGATGGTGTATGTTTCAAAGATAGGAGAGAATGTTCGCCAATGTCATAAACTCGATCATGTTTAGGTCCCTCTTGTACTATACCGAAACACCTTTCAAATTCAGGTAAAATAATTTGTAATATCCCCGCTTCCCTTAATTTTAATATACCTATGTATGGATTCGTGGATGCAAGCAGTTTAAAGAGTTCATTGCGAATCCTTTCCCATGCAATTTTACTGAGAAGTTTGGAATTTATTTTTATTGCTGAATAAGTTTCTTTTTCTATATCAAAATTAAGTTCTGTTGCAATCCGTACGGCTCGTATTAAACGAAGAGCGTCTTCCTGAAATCGTTTATTGGGATCGCCAACGGTTCGGATTACTCCATCGGTAATATCCTGTTGACCTCTGAAGGGGTCTATGAATACTAGCTCGTCATTGTTCTGAGATTGCTTCGCTCGGTCGGATTTCTTGTCCGCCCACTGGCGGACTGCGAAATCTCGATCTTCGCTCGCAATGACGGAGAGTGCAATAGCATTAATTGTGAAATCTCTGCGGGCTAGATCTTCCTCTATTTTATTTGTCCAGCCAACATACTGAGGATGGCGAAAGTCAGCGTATTTACCTTCTTTACGCATGGTAGTGACTTCATATACTTCCACCTCGGAGGAGTCAAAGCCCACCTCCGAGGTGTTTTTAGTTGGGATTCCAACCGTTCCAAACTTGTTGTCATAAAATCCTTCCGGAAAAAGCTTTAGGATTTCTTCCGGTTTAGCATCAGTTGTAAAATCCCAGTCAGAAACTTTCCTACCCATTAAAAGATCACGCACTGCCCCACCGACGATGTAAATTTTATATCCGGCTTCAAGAAATTTATTTATAATAGTTCTAACTTCTTCAGGTAATTTTTTATTCATGGGATTATTGTACACTTACCCCTCTGATGTTACAATTGCGGCTATGGAGTGGAAGATTTTACCAAGAAAGTCTGATGATTTAATTGAGCAGCTTCTTATTAATCGCGCAGTAGAAACTGAAAAACAAAAGAAACAGTTTTTTGATGCGAAACTGGAAGATTTTGAGAAAGAGCTTAACATAAAAGGAATACCAGGAGCTAAAAAAAGAATAAAAAAATCAATTAAAGAGGGAGAGTTAATTATAGCGTACGGAGACTTTGACGCTGATGGAATTTGCGGCGCAGCAGTTTTGTATCTCGGTCTTACATCTTTGGGTGCAAAAGTACTGCCGTATATTCCCCACCGTGAAAAAGAAGGATACGGACTCTCTAAGGCAGGACTTAAGTTTGCAAGAGATTCCGGGGCAGGACTTGTTATAAGCGTAGATTGCGGAATAATGAATTTTGAAGAAGCACTAATTGCAAAACAGTTAGGACTTGAACTTATAATTACTGATCATCATCAGCCGCTTAATAACAAATTTCCTGAAGCTGCTCAAATAGTACATTCAACGAAAATGTGTGGAACAGCTGTTGCATGGAGTTTAATAAAAAATTTAACTTCCAAAAAAGTTAGCGATGACCTTTTAGATTTAGTTGCTATGGCAACCATTGCTGATATGATTCCGTTACTTAATGAAAACCGGGCATTAGTGAGAGTTGGTCTTAAAAATTTAAACCAGACAAAAAGAGTCGGACTTTTAGCGCTTTTTAGTGAAGCTGGAATAATTGCAGGAAATTTAAGCTCATATGAGGTTGGGCATATAATTGCACCCCGGTTAAACGCAATGGGAAGACTTGAACATGCAATTGATTCTCTACGCCTTCTTTGCACGAAAGACCCGGTAAATGCCCGTAAACTGGCGGAACATATTGGCTCTACAAATCTTCAAAGAAAGGAGCTTACAATAAAGGCGTTTGAAGATGCAAAACTTTTGATTAACGGGTCAACCCCGATTAAATCGGGGTCAAAGAAGAAAATTCATGTTCTATCAAGTAAAGATTGGATTTCTGGAATTGTAGGGCTTATTGCAGGAAGAGTTTGTGAAGAAACCAGAGTTCCGGCTATTGCTATTTCTGTTGGTTTGGTACACTCGAAAGGTTCTGCAAGATCTGTTTCTGGAATTAATATTGTTGAAAGTTTGAGGAAGTGCTCTGATATTTTAGTTGCAGTTGGTGGGCATCCGGGTGCAGCCGGGTTTACTATTGAAACCGCAAATATAGAGATTTTTAGAACAAGGATGGAGGAGTTAATGGATGGAAATGAAGCGAACGGAGATTATAAGCTGGAAATAGAAGCTGAGGTTCCAGCTAATATATTAACTTTAGATCTTGCAAAAGAGCTGGAAAAATTTGAACCATTTGGTGTGGGAAATAGAATACCAATTCTTGCAACCTCAAATATGAAATTATCTGATCTTAGAACCGTAGGCAATAGCCTGCCTGCCGGTAGACAGGGGAAACATCTTAAAGGAAAGGCAGATAACATAGATTTTATCGCCTTCAACATGGGAAGCAGCTTAAATATTTTAGAAAACGGCCAATATGCAAGTTTTGCATATACACTTGATGTTGACCGTTTCCAAGGCTCAGAAAAATTACAACTTAAAGTTAAAGATATAAAAACTGCTTAACGATCAATATTAGGATGTCTGCCCCCAAAACCATTAAACTTAGGATCTTCAGCTCCCCAATCCTTTTGTTCTTCAGGAATATGGATTATGCCATTGCACCCTATTACTGTTTCATCAGCTTCTACCTCAATATCTGGTAAACCATTACCTACTCTAATTCTTACAGTTGGACCGGTGAACATTCTAGCTACCTGATCAACTGACAAACCATTATTTACAGATAAAGCTTCTTGAACGCTGCTTGGTATTTGTTTTCCTCTTTCCATATTTAACACCTCCTTCCGAATAAAATTACCATAAAAAAACCTCCCGTCTTCGGGAGGCTAATTTTCTTTCTCTTTTTAGATTATTTTTATCTAAAAAGACCTCCCAGGTAGGATCCTACGACGAGTAGGACTAAAAGGAGGTCAAGCAAAATTCCTGTTTTTCTAAAATCAATAGCTTCAGTTCTAGACATATTAAGTAATCATAGTACTAAATATGTCTCTTGTCAAGTACAGGTTCATACTGGTATTATTCAAACATTATGGAGAGAACGCTAATTTTAGATTGTAATAAAAAAATAAATGAAAAGGTAAAGATTTGCGGCTTTGTGCAAGTCAGGCGAGATCACGGAAAAATCGGTTTTTTAGATATAATGGATAGGTCAGGATTGATACAAGTTTTTTGTAAAGGTGAGCTTCTCGGAGATCTACATCCGCAAGATGTAGTTTGTATAACAGGCACGGTTAACAAAAGACCGGAAAACCTGGTGAATAAAAACATTCCAACAGGAGAAATAGAAATATCTGCAGAAGAGATAGAAATTTTATCCAAAGCAGCAGAACTTCCGTTCGATATGGGAGGAAAGGATTTGAACTTACAACTTCCTACCCTATTGGATTTTAGATCTCTAACACTCCGGCACCCAAAAGTAAAAGCAATTTTTAAGGTTCAAGAAGCAATTTTAAAAGGATTTAGAAAAGCTGCTGAGGATTTGGGATGTACAGAGATAGTAGTACCGACAATAGTGGCAGGTGCTACAGAAGGAGGAGCGGAAGTTTTTAAACTTGAGTATTTTGAACATAAAGCCTATCTTTCTCAAAGCCCGCAACTTTATAAGCAAATGTTAGTTCCTGTTTTTGAGCGGGTTTTTACAGTTGCTAAAGCTTACCGCGCAGAACCCTCTGTTACTACAAGACATTTAACGGAGGCAACTCAGCTGGATATTGAAGTTGGTTTTATAGAATTTGAAGAATTACTAGAAATTCTTGAGGGAGTAGCAGTAAAAATGCTAAAGACTGTGGAGGAAGAATGTGGAGAGGTTTTATCCGAGTTTGGAGTTGAAAAAATTGCTTTTGGCTCGCCTCGCGAAGCGGGCAAAATTCCCAGACTTACTTTAAGAGAGGCTCAAGAAGTAATATTTAAAGAGTTTGGAAGAGATAACAGGAAAGAAAAAGATTTAACCCCACAAGATGAGGTGGATTTATGTAAATGGTCGTTAGAAAAACATGGCAGCGATTTTATGACAATTACCCATTTTCCCACCAAAGCGAAGCCATTTTATACAATGCCAGACCCAAAAGATCCCGAATATTCTTTAAGCTATGATCTTTTATTTAGAGGAGTTGAGGTTTTAAGCGGCAGTCAGCGTATAAATGATTATCAGCAGCTAGTAGATAGTATAAAGAATAGGGGTATGAATCCTGATAGCTTTGAAATGTATCTTCAGGCTTTCAAGTTTGGTATGCCTCCAGAAGGCGGATTCTCCTTCGGCTTAGAAAGAGTAACAATGCATGTTTTGAATCTTGCTAATATTAGAGAAGCTTCGCTTTTTCCAAGGGATATGGAAAGGGTGGATGTTAGGTTAAGTCAAAGTTCAAAAGTCAAAAGTCAAAAGTGAAGAATTACCTCCTTGCTGCCGGTCTAATAACAATTTCCATTTTAATGGTCATACTTCTTCCACCCCTTTTTGATACAGGTGAGAATTTACTTGTTACGACTCAAATAGAAGTACCAGAAAATAGTTCAGAAACTTTAGGTCTGCAAAAATATGTGTATCCTCCAGTCAACAGCGGATTCCCTATTCCGGGTTTTAGTGCGAGATCTGTTTTAATTAAAGATTTAACAACAGATACTTTGCTTTTTCAGAAAGATGCAAATATTTCTTTCCCTATTGCATCAACAACAAAAATTATGACAGCACTTGTTGCAAATGAATATTTTAGACCCAATTCAATTTTGACAGCTAGCTCGTCTGCATCTATTGGGGGTGCTAAAATAGGGTTAACCTACGGTGAAAAGCTAAATTTCAGGTCTTTGCTTTATGGAATGCTTCTTAATTCTGGAAATGATGCAGCGTTTGCTATTGCAGAAAATTATCCTGGAGGAGTAGCTCAGTTTGTAAAAGCTATGAACAAAAAAGCATTAAATTTAAATTTATCCAGTACACATTTTGATAACCCTGCAGGATTTGATAGCCCGAGTCACTATTCTTCGGCGATGGATCTCTCTAAAATTACAGAAGAAGCATTAAAAAATCCTGATCTTGCAAAGATTTTTGCAACAAAAGAAACTCAAGTATCATCGATAGATAAACAACAAAAACACAAACTCGTAAATTTAAACAAACTTTTAACTTCAGTAAGCGGTATCTTAGGTGTAAAAACAGGATATACAGATGCTGCAAAAGAAAATCTTGTTGGGCTTGTTGAAAGAAACGGACACAAAGTATTAACAGTTGTTTTGGGATCTGATGACAGGTTTGGAGAAACAGAAAAACTTGTTGAATGGGCATATTCCAATTTTGTATGGCCTTAAGTTACTGGCTTAAGTATTCGTTTTTTAATGCAGGGACATATGCCGTAAAAGAGGGGCCCTCAAAAACATATATTGGTTGAAGATATGGAGTATAATCTTCAGCTTCAAAATATGCAAGATAGACTAGTGTAATTGAAACTTCAGGGGAGTTTGGTGTAATAATTATATTGCCTTTTCCTGCCTTCATTTCTTCAAAAGCTACATTTGGAAGTTTTAAAGGATAGGTTGCAAAAGTGGATTGGTCTATTGGCCAGAAAGTAAAATTTATAGATCTGAAGTTTTCAAGTGACTTTCCTGAGCCAATGATTTCTGCATGAACTAATGATTTATTTACATCTGAAAATACAATCGGAATTTTATCCAGGTCTTTCGGCCAAAGATTTATCTGCACTGCCTGCGATTCATTTCTGCCTGAAGCAGGGATAAAATTACTGCCATCATATTTTAAGAAATTTATTTTTACTTTTTCATTTTCAAGTTCCTTGGTAGATATTCCTGCCTGAGATAAAAAATTTTTAAAGTTTTGTACCAGTTGAGTATCATCATCTAATTTTTGTCCTGAAGGAGTAGCATCAGATTGATAAACAAAATTACCAGTATCAAGATCAACAGTTAAAATTCTATTATCAATTTGAAAACGGTGTCTAGTTGGTGTAAGGATTTGCGGGGCAGTATCAAAATTAAATTTTTCAGCCAGGTTTTTTCCTTTCTCGGCGGACAAAAAAGTAGCAGAAGCTTTTGGCATAAAGTAGACTTTTACTATCTTACTAAACTCCGGTAAACTACCTGTTGCTGTATCCAGAGAATATTTAAAGTTTTCTGAAAGAGTTTTTGAAGCAGGGAGTTTCAGCTTAGGAAGTATCCCGAATCTTGTATCCGGTTTATCTTCTTTTGGAGGAAGCGAAGCTAAATAGTTCGCATACCAGATTTTGTATCCGATATAGCCTGTAATTCCTACTACAGAAAATATTATAAATCCTAAGATAAATCTTTTTGCGAAAGTGGCAGTTTGAGAAAGTGTCATATGGATACCTTCATTATACAAGAATAAGGAGGATACTGATATAATAGGCTCATGGAAGTTAGAACTAGATTTGCGCCCTCTCCGACAGGATCCTTGCATATCGGTGGAGTAAGAACTGCACTATATGCATATTTAATAGCTAAGAAAAATAATGGGAAATTTTATCTAAGAATAGAAGATACTGATCGGGCTAGGTTTGTAGAAGGCGCTGCTGAAGATATAATCGAAACTATTAAGTGGTTGGGATTAGATTTTGATGGAGAGGTTATTTACCAGTCAGATAGAAAAAAAATTTATGAGGAACATGCTCAAAAATTGGTAAAAGATGGAAAGGCTTATGAAGAAGAAGGGGCTATTTGGTTTAAGATTAATCCGGAAGGTACAACAGTTATAACAGATTTGTCTGGAAATAGAAAATTAGAAATTCCTAACTCAGATCAAAAAGACTTTGTCATCTTAAAGTCTGATGGCTTTCCTACTTACCATTTAGCTCATGTAGTAGATGATCACTTAATGGATACAAATCCGGTAATTAGAGGACCAGAATGGATTTCTTCTTTACCTAAACATATTCAGCTATTTGAGGCTTTTGGATGGGAGCCTACCCCATATGCGCATATTCCAACTATATTAGGTTCAGATAAATCTAAATTATCTAAAAGACATGGTGCAAAACCTGCATCTGAGTTTAGAAAAGATGGTTTCTTGCCTGAAGCAATTCTAAATTATATGGTTTTTCTTGGGTGGACTCCACCCTCTGGTAAAGAAATATTAACTTTAGCTGAAATGGCAGATGAATTTGATTTAAAAGATGTTCATGTATCTAATCCTGTTTTTGATATTGTGAAGTTAGAATGGATGAATGGTGAGTATATTCGGAAGATGTCTAATGAGGAACTTACTAAAAGATTACAAGAATTTTTAGTGGATCATCCCTCTAAGGATAAAATTGGGTTAATTGTACCCTTAATTAAGGAAAGAATTAAAAAATTATCAGATTTTGTTCCTTTAACAGATTTTTTATGGGAAAAGCCAGAATACGATGAAGAAGTATTTAAAATGATTCTTAAACGTCATTCCGAACTTGTTTCGGAATCTCAACAAAAACAGATCCTGAATCAAGTTCAGGATGACATAGTGAGTATTATGAAAAAAATTCTGGAAGAGCTTGAAAGTATGGAAAAACCATGGGAGTCTGATAAATTTGAGAAGACCTTTAGGGATTTAGCTGGAGAGTTAGAAATCTCAGTTACACAAATGTTTCAGTTAATCAGGGTTGCTGTTTCAGGACGAACCGTCACCCCGCCACTTTTTGAGAGTATTAAAATTCTTGGTGAAGATGAGACTAAAGCAAGAATAAAAAAGACCTTGTTATTTATCAATTCCTGATATATAATCAGCCCTGTGGAGGATACTACGAGATTAAAATTAATTCTTTTAGGGCTTTTTTTAGCAGCTTTGTCACTGGGGTATTTTGTATTTGTTCAAAAAGCCAATGAGCAAAAAAAAACATCTCAAGTCACGCAGATTCAGCAAATAGAGCCTTCTGAGAATGTCCCTACTCCAACTATTGCGCTTTCAGCCGGTTCAACCGGAACTTTAGGTCAAACTACAAAAGGAGGACAGGGGTCTGTAAGAATTGTAGATGAGCTTCCAAAAACTGGCGTACCAGCTGGATTGATAGCTATATTTAGTTTATCCGGCGCCATCATTGGTTGGTCATTACAGAAGTTCCCAAAATAACTATTCTAATGGATTATAAGCAAAGCTTAAAATTCTCGCTTCGCTCAAATTATGAAAACATATGCTTTTATTGATAGTCAAAATCTAAATTTAGGTGTCCGGTCACTTGGATGGAAACTTGATTGGCGTAAATTCAGACAATATTTAAGAAATAAATATAATGTTACTGATACTTTTCTGTTTATTGGTTATAATTCTACCAAAATTAATGAGTAGAATTTATTCTACGAATATAAACCTGGAAATGAAGCTCTTTACACTAGTATGCAGCAGATGGGTTACATTGTAATATTAAAACCCACAATGGAGCTACCAGATAAAACTGTTAAGGGAAATGTTGATGCAGAACTTGTTTTACATACAATGATTCAGTATAAAAGTTATAACAAAGCAATTATTGTTTCAGGAGATGGAGATTTCTTCTGCTTAGCAGAATATCTTGAAGGTAAAAATAAGTTGCTTCATATAATGACACCCAACAAACACTACTCAAGGCTATTTAAAAAGTATTCAGGATTTATTGTCCAAGTTGATTGGTTAAAAAGTAGCTTAGAATTCCAAAAAAAGACTGGCATCAGCGGTCGGTCGAAACCTTAGGCCTATCCAGTCATCGTGATATAAGTATATTATCACAAGCTTCCCAGAAACGCAAGGGCATAAAATTCAAAATCTTTTGAACTGAGATAGTCTTTGTCCCTCCAAAAATTCCCAAGATAGTTTTTCTAAAAAAAGTTAATTACGAATTTCGCAGTTGTCATTGCGAGGAGCCCCGTATCAAGTACGGGATAAACTCCGCGACGTGGCAATCTTTATTTTTGGAGCAGAATACCTCGCAGTTTACTGCGGGGATGAATGCTTCGAAAAGAACTATTCATTTGGATACCTCGCAGCTTGCTGCGGGGGGGAGTTCATTAATCAAGATTTCCACTCTTTCGTACTGGATGGTATGGGATTCGGAATGACAGAAAGTGCTAAACTTGTGCTAATATACAAAGTATAAATGTTAAAGATAAAATCTTTGAAAGAAAAATCAGAAAAATTAAAAGAGTTTGAAAAAATTCAGTGGAGACTTGCAGATATTGAGCATTACGGTCGGGAAACATGGAAAGCTAAGACGTATATTTTTATTGCAGAAGAAAAAGATAAGAGATTAGGTTTTATTAAGTTTGATATTGCAGCTGGAGTTTGTCATATAGAAGCTCTTTTAGTTTCTAAAGCTAAAAGACGAATTGGTGTAGGTAAGACTTTAATTGAGAAAGCAGAAAAAATTTCCCGTAAATTGAAAGTTCATAAAATATATTTATATACCGGGAAAAAGTGGGATTCTACTAAATTTTATGAATCCTTTGGATATGAAATAGCGGCTATTTTTCCGGATCACTACGGTCATCAGGATTTTGTCCAGTATGCTAAATTTTTGAAATAAAAATACTCCTCACGATTAATATTTTGAAATTACATTAAATGCCTAATTCGTGAGAAGCTTCGGGAAGGTTATTTTCTTGCTGAGGTTTTTTGGGATTTTGTATAATATCTGCAATTTTAGCAATTAGAGCTCCTGTAAGTGTTAATCCAAGACCAGCCACTTCCATTGCACTCTCATCTTCACCTAGCTGTCCTGCTTGTGATCTTGCCAGATCATTTGCTTTTCCCTGATCAATTACTTGTCGTGCTTGTGTCATCTCGCTTGATATTGGAATTGTAATTTCAGATTGACCTCGTTGAACAGCCTCAGCTACTGGTGTACCGAGGCTTCTCATATAGGTTGTCTCGGTCGATACTGCATTAGCGGTGGTATAATAATTAACAGAAGGATGAGGAATGTTAGCAGCCCTTGATCTCAGTATTCGACTTGCAGTAATTCCTAGTACTTCTATTGCTCCACCAGCGAACATTCCATAGCCAATAATCTTTGTACCATTTTTTAGAAATTGTTTGCGAGTTACCCTCTCCATTTATATTTGATTATATCACAAACCTATGAGGCAAAAAATCAACTCTAATACTTAATGGTTGCGGAAGCTACAGGGAAATTTATGTCTTAGGATTAAATAAACAATCTACACACTCTTTGTAAAATCTTACTCCTCATATTTAATTTTAGATGACCCGCAGTGTTTTTAATAATAGATGTATCGGCTGTAAATAATTTGTCTGGTCTAATAAAGCTCACAACTGGTAAGTTACCTGTAATAAAATCAGATGGTTTAATGCGAATTGCTGTTTTACTGGAGTAAGGCTTTGAGGTAATTTGGCACAGGATTAGGTTGCCAAACTCAACTTTTGCCAAAACCAGCGCCGGGCGAACTTTTTGACCTTTTAAATTAGAAAACGGGAATGTTACTAAAACGATACTACCTACTGTAAACTTGCCCATGCTTTGTCCTCTTCAGGTTTGTCCCAATCGGCGGCAAGTGCCTTTTCTGAAAGTAGCGTATCTGCTATTGTTTTATTCTTTGCAGGTACAGGAATAATTTTTATTTCCCCCTTCTTTACCTGTAATTCAACCTGATCTCCTAATTCGCTTTCACTTAAGATCAGTTTTGGTATGCGTATTCCACGAGAATTCCCTATATCTATAATTGTTGTTATCATAGTAATTACATTGTAGCTACATATTGAAAGTAATGTCAAGTCCCCCTTAATTTTTTTCTGGCTACTCTTTCAACTGTATATTCATAAGTTTCCATTACTGGGCTGGCTCCGATTTGAGGAAGCTTTGCAATTTTTTCAACAGTTTCTTTAGCTTCTCTTAAGTTGCTTGCAGATAGAATAAAAGTTCTCTCTTTCCCCATTCTTAAGCTTCCTATACCTTCAAACCCAAGCTGCTGGAGACAGCTTTTTACAGCATCTCCCTGAGGATCTGAAATAACATCTTTAAGTTTAATGATCAATAAGCATTCATACTCCGGCATAATATTTGCCAATATTAACAAAGGAGAATTACTAATTCAATGCCCGTTTGTCTAGGAGTAATAATTCAGGTATAATTTACCCATTGCAGGATCGTCTAATGGAAACGCTTCGCTACCCATTAGATCTCAATGCATAAATTGCGGGATCGTCTAATGGTAGGACGGCAGCCTCTGAAGTTGTCTATCTAGGTCCGAATCCTAGTCCCGCAGCTTTCATATGATAAAAGCTGTAATTTTTGATGCTGATGGAGTACTTATTAACGGAGGTATGTTTAGTGAGTATTTAGCAAGAGAACACAATCTAGATATAGAAAAGCTTACCACATTTTTTACAGGGTCTTTTAGAAAAGCGTTAACCGGTAAAGCTGATCTTAAGAAGATATTAAATCCGCATCTTAAAACTTGGGGATGGAAAGAATCTGTAGATGAATTTATGAAGTACTGGTTTATCACAGGACATGAAGTTGATCAGAATCTTATTACATATATTGAGGATTTAAGGAAAAAAGGTATTAAGTGCTATCTTGCAACAAATCAGGAAAAATACAGGATTGCATATATGTTAGATCATATGGGATTTTCAAAGATTTTTGATAAGGTTTACGCATCAGCGCACCTAGGATATAGAAAGCCTGATATGGAATTTTTCGCCAAAGTAGTGGAAGATTTACCAGAGTTTGAGGAAAATGAGATACTTTTTTGGGACGATACTCCTGAAAATATTAAGGCAGCTAATAAGTTTGGTATTTATGCAGAACTTTATACGGATTTTTCTGATTTCAAGAAAAAAATGCAAAGATACTTAAAAACTTAAGGTTCAAAAAATCCCGCACGTAGCGGGATTTCTTGAAAACCTACTTTGCAGTAAGCGAGTATTTTTATATCATTCAATTAGTTCTAAGTCAATGTATATAAACTAGGTCAAATTATCTCATGGTACAATATATAGCGAGGAGGTGGTGATATGGCGAAAATTACACTGTATAAAACAACAACTTGCCCTTTTTGTAAGATGGAATCTGAATACCTTGATTCTAAAGGAATTAAATATGATGCAATTCTAGTAGATCAGGATGAGGTAGCAGCTAAAAAAATGGTTGAAGAGTCCGGTCAAATGGGAGTCCCGTTCACGGAAATAACCAAAGATGATGGGACAATGGTAAAAATCTTAGGATTTGATAGAGCTAAAATTAACGAAGCTTTAGGAATTCAGGAGTAAGTATGGAAATACAAGAAAAGCTTGTGATTATAGGTTCCGGACCTGCAGGACTTACTGCGGCTATTTATGCGGCGCGTGGTAGCTTAAATCCAGTGGTAATTTCAGGGAGAGAAGCTGGTGGTCAGCTCATGCTTACAACAGACGTTGACGATTTTCCAGGCTTTCCTGAGGGCATTCAAGGGCCTGATTTAATGGCAAGGATGAAAAAGCAGGCTGAGCGCTTTAGTACAAAATTTATTGATGAAGATGTTATTAGCGTTGATCTAAAAAGAAGACCTTTTGAAATAAAATCTGAAACCTGTAACCTGTTAACTGAAACCTTGATTATTGCAACTGGTGCATCCGCTATGTGGCTTGGGCTTCCGTCAGAGCAAAAACTCATTGGAAAAGGCGTATCATCTTGTGCAGTTTGTGATGGTTACTTTTTCAAGGATAAGGATGTAATTGTTGTTGGCGGAGGAGATACTGCAATGAGAGAAGCGCAGCATCTATCTAAACTTTGTAAGAGTGTGACTATAGTACACAGAAGAGATAGTTTAAGGGCACAATCTGCTTTGCAAAATTTAGTTAAATCAAAACCAAACATCAAATTTATCTGGAATACAGAAGTTATAGAATGTTTAGGTGATGAGAAAATAAAAGCAGTAAAATTAAAGGATGTTAAATCCGGAAAAATTAAAGAAATGCCTATTGATGGTTTATTTGTTGCGATCGGACACAAGCCAAATGTGGAGTTTTTAAAAGGCCAGCTTGAGCTGGATAAGGGTTATATAAAAGTGAAAAATGAAACGCATGCTTCAGTTGATGGAGTATTTGTTGCAGGTGATGTTTCGGATTACCACTTCAGACAAGCTGTAACTGCAGCAGGAGCAGGATGTAAGGCGACTATGGATGTAGAGGAATATTTAGAAGCTAATGTATAATGGAAATATGGTTATATATATCGGTGCAGACCATGGTGGTTTTGAATTAAAAGAACAAATTAAGTCGTGGTTATCTCAAAATAGTTATGAAGTGGAAGATTTTGGGGCAGATAGTTTAAACCCGGAAGATGATTATCCTGATTTTATTATTTTAGTAGCAGAAAAAGTTGTCTTAAATTCTAAAAGCCTTGGAATTGTTATTGGAAGATCTGGAAATGGAGAAGCAATCGCGGCAAATAAAGTGAAGGGTATAAGAGCTGCGGTTTGTTTAAATGTTGAAATGGCAGAAAAAGCAAAAGAACACAATAATGCTAATATTCTTTCGCTTGGAGCTGATTATATACAAAGAGAAGAAGCAGAAGAAATAGTAAGAACTTTTTTAGATACTCCATTTTCCAATGAAGAAAGGCATATGAGAAGGTTAGATAAAATAGAGGCTTTAGAAAATTCATGATTCAAATAATCCCAGCGATTTTAGCAACTATTAAGGAAGAATACTCAAGGTTTATTGATAAACTAAATTCTAGTGATCTAACTGATATAGATTGGATACATATTGACTTCATGGATAATATTTTTGTTCAAAATAAAAGTATTACACCTGATATTGTAGAACAATCGCTTAATTCTTTTAAAAAAGAAGCTCACTTGATGGTAAAGGATTTCAAGTTTTGGATTCAGGAGTTAGAAAAAGCAGGGTTTGATAGAGTGATTATTCATCTTGAAGCCGATGAGGCTGATAAGATTAGAGATGCGTTTAAGGTATTAAAAGGTAAAAATATTCAAGTAGGACTTGCAATAAATCCTGAAACGTCAGTAGATATGATGAAACCATTTTTAGACGAACTGGACATTGTTCTTATTATGGCTGTTCATCCGGGATTTCAGGGACAGGAGTTTATATTAGAGACTTTAAATAGAATTAAGGAAATTTCTCACATTCGTTCGAAAAATAATTATTCTTCGAGCGAAGCGAGAAGTTTCCTCATAGAAGTTGATGGGGGGATTTCTGATGAAAATATAACAGAGATTGCTGACGCTGGAGCAGATATTGCAGTTGTTGGGTCTGGACTTTTTAAGTATGATAATTTGGAAGAAGGATTAGGGAAAATCCGAAAGGCTTTAAATGGATGACAATATTGAATGTAAAGATCAAACTGATCACAGAAAACCTGAAAGCATAGATCGGGTTGCTGTTTTTGGCTTTGCAGATGTAAAAGAAGACGAGCAACTTTTTCGTGATGTTGTGGAGGTTACAAAACTACTTGCGGAAAACGGTTATACTATTGTTGATGGTGGCGGACCCGGGGTAATGAAAGCTGCAAGCGTTGGTGCGAAAAAAGGAGGAGGAAAAGTTATTGGAGTAACTTTTTATCCAAAAGATGCTATGAATTTTGAAGGAAAAGATCCGGAAAATGAAGTAGATGAAGAAGTTATTACTCATAACTATGTTGAAAGAACTCTTAGGCTTATGGAGCGAGGACAAGTTTATGTAATCTTCAACGGAGGTACTGGAACCATTTCTGAATTTGGAATGGCCTGGGGACTTGCAAGGCTATATTTTGGTCATCACAAACCATTAGTTTTATACGGAGATTTTTGGATGGATATCATTGCTGTTTTCAAAAAAAATATGAAAATTAGATCTGAAGAAATGCGTGTATTTAAGTACGCAAATAGTCCGCATGAAGTGTTAAAAGCAATTTGTGAATTTGGGGATGAAATTAAAGCTGGAATTCATCCGCATATTAGAGTTGTAACTGAAGATGGGGAAGGGGCATTCATACTATGATTTCTGATCATGATATAAAACAACTGGAACTTAAAGCTAATGATATCCGTAAGGATATTATTGAAATGCTTGTAGCGGCGGGTTCTGGTCACAGCGCTGGTCCTCTTGGCATGGCTGATGTTTTTACAGCACTTTACTTTAATATTTTAAATATTGATCCAGATAAACCTGAAATGGACGAAAGAGACAGGTTGGTTTTATCGAACGGTCATATTTGTCCAGTTTTGTATGCAACACTTGCACGACGTGGATATTTCCCAGTTTCTGAGCTAAAAACTCTTCGAAAATTTGGAACTCGTCTACAAGGACATCCGCACCGTGGTACTTTACCTGGACTGGAAACTACATCTGGTCCTTTGGGAAGCGGACTTTCTCAAGCCTGCGGGATGGCTTATGCCGGTAGGATGGATGGTAAAAAGTGGTGGGTTTATTGTTTAACCTCAGACGCAGAACATGACGCCGGAAACCTTTGGGAGGCAGTACTTTTTGCCGGGAAATATAAATTAAACAATCTAACAGTTATTATTGATAGAAATAATATACAAATTGATGGATTTACCGAGAATATCATGCCACTTGAGCCACTCAAGGATAAATATGAGGCATTTGGCTGGCATGTAATCGAGATAGATGGGAATAATGTTCAGGCCGTAATTGATGCCTGTAATGCCGCTAAAGGAATTGAAAATAGACCAGTGGTGATTATTGCGCACACAATTCCAGGAAAGGGAGTTGATTTTATGGAAAACAGGTTTGAATGGCATGGAATTCCGCCTAACATCCAAGATGTAGGCGGTGCTCCGGATAAATTACATCAGGCTCAAGAAGCATTAAAGGAACTTAGGACTTTAGGCGGAAAAATTAGGAGTGAGCATGAGTGATATGTTAAACCAAAATGCGCATTTAAATCCGAAAGTTTTTGATGAGGATGTAGAACAAGTTCCTTCCAGAAATGGATTTGGGGAAGGATTGGTTTTGGCTGGAGATGAAAATCCAAATGTTGTTGGTCTTTGTGCTGATTTAACAGGATCCACAAAAATGCAAGCCTTTGCTGATAAATTTCCTGACAGGTTTATTCAAATCGGTGTGGCAGAGCAAAATTTAGTTACGATTGCATCAGGTATGGCTGCCGTTGGGAAGATTCCTTTTACCAGTTCGTATGCCATGTTTTCTCCTGGCCGGAGTTGGGAGCAAATTAGAACCACCATTTGTTATAATGACCGGTCTGTTAAAATCATTGGGAGCCATGCTGGAATTTCAGTTGGTCCGGATGGTGCTACTCACCAGGCTATCGAGGATATTGCAATAACAAGAGTACTTCCCAATATGGTGGTAATAGCACCAGCTGACAGTATCGAAGCAAGAAAAGCAACTGTTGCTATGGCTAAAAACGGAAAGCCAACTTATATGAGACTTTCCAGAGAAAAAGTACCGGTTATAACAACCGAAAGTACTCCATTTGAAATTGGTCAGGCATTGGTTCTCTATACAGGATCCGACCCTGAGAAAAAAGACGATGCTGCCATAATTGCATGTGGTACTATGGTGCATAGAGCTTTGTTGGCTGCTAAAGCGTTAAAAGAGCACAAAATTAGTGTTCGAGTAATAAATTGTCATACAATCAAGCCTTTAGATAAGAAAACCATTCTGCAAGCAGCAGAAGAATGCGGAGCAATTGTTACTGTAGAAGAACACCAGATATACGGAGGCCTAGGTTCGGCTATTGCTGAAGTAGTTTCTCAAAACTTCCCGGTGCCAATGAAAATTATCGGGGTAGAAGATCATTTTGGGGAGAGTGGTGAGCCAAATGAACTCCTGGAAAAATTCGGGCTCACTGTTGATACCATAGTAAAAGCAGTAACCCAAGTTCTTAGGATGAAGGAAAAATAGTCGCTTCGATTCCTGTTTTTCTTGAAAAATAGTCTTTTGTAATTTACTTTTTTCTATGGAGAAAACCCCGGACTGTTTTTATGCTGTAATAAACTGCAATAAAAAATATTATCGCCAAAATCTGATTTAGAATAGCATAAGCAGTATAGCCTCCTAACATAAAATAATTCATAGCCGTATTTTCAAACAATAAAAAGAAAATGATAGAGATAATACTTTCTGCCAGGGCAACCGAAAAATGCCGGGGGCTGATTATACCTGCAAGAAAAACCATTCCCAAAATCACCAGAGTCGAAAAACTTACAGGTACTGTTAAAAGATTGTAAAAGAAAGGTAGGCTAAAAAGCATTATTATACCGGCGATAAAGAATAATATTCTTATTATATCGCCATAATAGTGAGGTATTTTTTCTTGAGTTTCCAGAATATTATCTAAAATTGAACCATTTCTCTCTTCACCCAGTTTTTCAGCCTCGCTTAAGTATTCAGGAGAATTTGGACCCGGTAGGGGGATGTTGTGTTTTCTGGCAGCGATTAATCCCTGGATTAGTTTTCTGGCTTTTAAAGCATCAGAATGATGTAGATTGTGGGCAATAATATCAATAGGATTTCTATAGTTGCTGCTATCTATAATATGTAAAGTGCAAGTAAGGATGCCAGTGCTGACATCAACATGGCTGATATTTTCAATTAGCACGCTGCTAATATCCTGCATGCCAAAAATGTTTTTGCAAATAACGCTTACCTTATCAGAATCAATAGTGACAGTATCAGGGAAGAGATCAAAAGGAAAAATGGCAGATATTTTCAGAAGAACATTACTCACACTTTTATTATCGTAAAGTTAAAGATATAAATCAACTTTGGGATTTTTTAAGTTTTTGTGGATTCTTAATAGTAATGAACTGATGATTATAAGAGATGATTTCTTGTTCAGTGAGTTTTTCAAGCTGCCTGCTGGTGGTTTCCCTGGTTAAGTTTACCCAGGCGGCAATATCCTTGTGTGTCAGAGGTAGATTTATAATAATTCCTCCTCTCCCTTTTTCTCCAAATCTTTTTGATAGATACAGAAGTAAAGAGACTACTCTATTATAAGCATTTTCAAACATTAGGCCTTCAAATCTTTGGGCAAGACCATTCAAACCGGCAGCAAATCGCTTTGCTAAATCAAATAAAACTTCCGGCTCATTTTTGACAAAATCAAGCATTTTATCAGTAGGAGCTCTCCAAACTTCTACAGGAGAAGAAGTTTCAAAATGATATTTGTTTTCAGTATTACCAATAGCCAGCATCATTGGTATATATGAAACCGGTCTAAAAATATTAATTGTAATTTCATCACCATCCTCAGAAATTATATATTGTCTAATGTAGCCTTTTTTTAAAAGGTAAATTCCAAAAATTGGATCTTCCGGGCGAACCAGTATTTCTCCCTTTTTATAATTTAAGGGGCGATACTGGGAGAAAAAAGTTTCCAGTTTCTTTTGTACGCTTACATCCATATTAGCAAGCTTAAGATATCACAATCACTTTGTGATTTAAAGCACGAGAATTTAGTAATTAAAAACACTGAATGTTTAAATTTAATGAATTATTCTTTAATCATCAGGCTTGGGGGTAGGTAGGTACAAGTAGGTGGCCAAATTGAGAATACACTCGAGACTAATTATTTAACATGCTCTTAAGATAATTCTCAGACCTACCCTTCAACTGAATATTAATATGGAAATTATTTATTTGTTGATACTTTTTTTCTTTATGTCGTTAGTTTTTATTAATTTTTTTGGGGATTATGAAGAGCCGGAAAGGGGTGAAAATAAATGAAAACACTGGAAATCTTAAAGGATTTAATAAGGGCTATGGTAGCATATATAGGTCAGTTTGGCCTGATAATGAGCGCTCCTGTTAGATAAGGGTATTCTTATGATTCTAAATATTACCAGTAAACATGTCTTTATTTCTTCTACAGCCAGAGAGGAGATTGAGAAGAAAGTCAATAAGCTGTCCAGCCTGCTGCCGAATATGGCAGAAGATTTGGCACAGATTGATGTCAATCTTAAGGCTCGCAAAAGAAACTCCTATAGAATCAAATTGGCTCTTAAACTTCCGGGGGATTTTTTAACAGTCAGACTTCACAAAGAGACGGTTGGAGAAGTGCTTAAATCAAGCTTTAATGAGTTGTTGGCACAGGTTAAACACTACAGGGAAAGGCATTTTAAAAGTTTAAGCAGGTATCCGGGTAGAGATTCTATAAGGAGAGGAGATCTATGGATGCAGGGCTTGAACTGGCAATAAATGAGTTAAAGGGTTTTCAAAATTCCCGATTCCCCATATTAACAGTATATTTGGGCAGTGCCTCGAAAGAGACTCCTTCCGCAAGGCTAATGCTTTCAGAATTTCATTCGTTAGTACATCACAATTTAAGCCACGAGGAACACAAACTATTCAGAAAAGACTTGAGCAGGATTGAGCGGACTTTGCGGGAAGTTTACGACAAAAGGGGAAAAAGAACCGTGATATTTTTTGCATCCGGAAAGAAAATTTGGAAAACGCTGGAGTTTGAATTTTATTTGCCGCCGCTTTGTCTGGTTTCTTACTCTCCTTATATTAGTCCAATAACCGAAGCACTACAAACATATAAAGCTCTCAAGGGGATAAAGTGATGAAAAAAATTAGTTACAAAAAAATTTTACTGACCCATGATGGATCAAGATTAGCATCAGCTGCGATCCCTCATATTATTTCGATTGCGGTTTCCTATAACAGTGAGGTTATATTAGTGCATGTAGTAGAATCAATTGAGCAAGAAATGATAGATTTACAATCTGATGATATTGCTACTTCTGTTGGAACTGTAGCTGATGTTGCTCAGGAAATTGTAATTGCACAAAAAAATAAGGCGAAGAAAATTTTAAATCAAGTCAGGAGTAAACTGGAATATAATGGTGTAAGAACAGTAAAGATAAGAGTTTCTGAAGGCTTTGCGGATTCAAAAATTGTAGAAATTGCAAAAAAAGAAAAATGTGATTTAATTGTGATGTCTACCCATGGTAGATCCGGTTTAGGCAGGGCACTGCTTGGATCTGTAGCTGACTTTGTTTTACGCCATGCTCTTTGTCCGGTATTACTGGTACATCCCATCAAAAGACGCGAGCGCTTTTTAGCAAATCTTTTTGTCTAACGCATCAGATTTATGGCATAATTATTTAGTAAGGGGGTGATTAACTTGTTAAATGTACAAGCATTTGCAAATTCATTTGCTGTGGTTGGATTAGGGGTTTATGTGGTTTGTAGGGTTTTATCACTTATTGCTCCAGAGCTTTTGTTTAACATTGGCAGAAGCTGGTTCCATACTATTAACCTGGATGCAGTCAAAGCTGTAGCTCCGATGGATTTTGGTACATTCATATTGGGAGCAGTATCGACTGTAGTTTTAGTTTGGGTATCAGTATATGTAGCAGCAACTTTATATAACAATTGGGCTAAGAAAGGGTAGAAATACAATGAATCATGTGCGCCCCAAATTTGCAGCACTTTTGATGAGTTTATCCTCAAAAATAGTTGCCACAAATGCAGTATTGCTAAAAAGAGCTGAAAAAGATTTAATTAAAGTATAAAGGAGGTGGTCTAAAATGATGGGTTATGGTTTTAACGGTATGATGGGAGGATTTGGGCTGGTTGGAGCAATATTTTACATAGTAATTTTAGTGGATGCCATTTTACTTGGCATCTGGCTTTGGAATCAGATTCAAAAGAAATAACAAATCCGGAAATTACCCACAAAAAAGCGTCATTTAGAGTTTTTGGAGGTGGTGAATTTTGAGAAAAGTGGTACAGTAAAGTTAATGCCAATTAATATTCCAAAACTTTTTCTTTCTATTGGACTTTGTATAGGAGCAGGGATATTGGGATCATTTTTTACAGTTTCATCAATTTCTACCTGGTATGTTACTTTAAATAAGCCTTTCTTTTCTCCTCCAAACTGGATATTTGCTCCTGTTTGGACAATTCTTTATATTTTGATGGGAATTTCCTTATATTTAGTTTGGCAGAGGAAAAGTGTGCATTCTGTTTTTTGGGTACAACTTACTTCAAATGTAGCTTGGTCAATCATTTTTTTTGGAATGAAGAATCCGACATTTGCTTTGGTTGATATAGTAGCCCTTTGGGTGAGTATCCTTTTGACAATTAAATACTTTTATATTGTCTCGAAACTGGCAGCATACCTTTTAATTCCCTACTTTCTTTGGGTCTCTTTTGCTTCCATTTTAAATTTAATGATAGTATTATTAAACTAATGGATAACAAGGTTAAAATATTGGTTCTATTTTATTCTTTTACAGGTTCTACTGCTAAGCTTGCAAAATACGTTGCTGAGGGAGCCAGGGAAATTGATGACGTTGAGGTATCTGTAAAGCAAATTCCAGAACTACTTCCACCTGAATTCTTTAACAGTAAACCGGAACTCAAGAAAGTTCGTGAGAGTTTTGCCCATATTCCGATTGCGACTTTGGAAGATATGACATCTTCTGACGGGGTAGCTTTTGGAACACCAGTTCACTTTGGGTCTTTTGCAAGCCAGTGGAAACAATTTATAGATCAGCTTTCCCCGGTTTTTGTGAAAGGAACAATGGTGGGTAAGCCTGCAGCACTTTTTGCAAGTTCCGGAAGTACGCACGGCGGTGAAGAAGCAGCTTTAATCTCCATGATAATTCCGCTGCTTAATTTAGGCATGATTCCAATAGGGGTGCCATATCCAATTCAAGGAGCCGGAAGTGATTTTGATGCAGGCAGCCCGTACGGTGCAGTTTATGTATCCGGTCATAAAGGAGATAAAGCGATTACTGAGGGTGATATTAAGATTGCCAGAATTTTAGGAAAAAGGCTTGCTGCTATGGCTAAAATTATTAGACATGGGTGTGATAACCTGCCGCAATGCAGCTTCTTGTCAGCGCCGTATGAATAGTGTTAAGCTAAGATTATGTCTGAATCCAAAAGTGTTGGATGGGGGAAAACCTCTGCAATAGTTTTTATTATTGTTGGGCTTTGTTTATCATACGCCATACTTCGATATAATATTGTGAGGAGTGTGCCACTTGATAACTTACCCCTTTATATTACAAACAAAGCAGTAGCTCTGGCAGCCACTATCTTGATTGGACTTTCTTTTTTACTTGGACCTTTGGCCCGTTTTTGGCCGAAACAGTTTGAAGAACATCTTTATTTAAGAAAACACCTGGGGGTTATTGGTTTTGGGATAGCGGCGTTGCATGCAATCATGTCGCTGGTTTTACTAAATCCGGGTTATTACTCAAGATTTTATGTGCAGGGTGGAAAATTTAATTTAACAGGAGAAAGCTCCATGCTATTTGGGATTCTTGCATTTGTAATTTTTGCAGCAATTTCTATCACATCCCTTCCTCCTATAGAAAAGCACATGCATCCGGATCAATGGAAACTTGTTCAAAGAATGGGCTACTTAGCATATGTTTTTGTGTTATTTCATGTAGCTATAATGGGTTTCCAGGGTTGGTTTAGGTCTGAGTCCTGGCAATATGGTATGGTCTCGATTAGTCTCATTTCGGCTTTATTTATAGTATTAGTTTTACTGATGAGAGTTTTAGTAATTGGATTTTCTTCCAAAAAGTAAACAGAATTAAACTCTAAGAAAGTGACCTACAATCAGCCCGATTGTTGTTGCGATACCACCTATTACAAGAAGTTCTGTTGCTGATCTTAAGGGTTTAGATTCAACTATGTGTCCCTTTATATAGCCTACAACAAAGAGTCCAATTAACGCTGCAACAATAGCAATAATCCTTCCCTGCGATTGCGGGAAAAGTATTGTAGGTATAATTGGTACCATACCGGCCAGAAAGTAAGCAATAAACATGATAGCTGCCCCGAGAGCTAAGCTATCGTTGTGTTTTCCGATTTTGTCCATTTGATGAACAGCTTTTTCAGAGGAGTATTGACCGGCAGCCATGGACGTTGCCTCAACACTAACAGCTACTAAACTTGCCAGTATTATTATGGATTTGTCCGCAACACCAGTGCTAATTCCAACAACTACGCCAGTTGTAGAAACCAGTCCATCCTGGAGTCCAAACATAGCTGATCTTAAGTAATCCTCATGTATATGTTTCATACTTTTAGTCTAGCACATTGGATATCAAAAGCCGTGCTTCAGATGAGAAAAATTAGTGGTATGATCAAGGAGATTTAGAGATTAGTCTAGATGGAGAAAAACAAATACTTCACCCTGGAGATATGGTTAGAATTCAACCAGGAGTAATACATTCAGCAAGAAGTATGTCTGCCAAACCATCTAGAATAGTGGTGATTTGTGTGCCTGAATTTTCAATTGATGATTATTTTCTTGCAGATGAAGCATAAATTATGAAACCATCTGAATTAATTGATAAGTAAAACTCGATTGTAGTAAAATAAAATATATGACTAAAAATCCATTTATTAATGCGCTAGCAGCTACTTTGTATATAACTCTAATTGCCTCAGTTATGTTTTATGGAATGAGGCGTACTGGTTCTGCAGATACTATTATTATCCCAATTGTTATGCTCTCTCTTTTTACTCTTTCAGCAGCTATAATGGGTTATATTTTTCTCTCTCAGCCTCTTCAGTTTTATTTAGATGGTAAGAAAAAAGATGCGGTTGACCTATTCCTTAAGACAGTTGCAGTCTTTGCCGGGATTACAATACTTATTCTTATTCTACTTTTCTCGGAAATTTTATCTTAAAAGAATTCAGTGGTTAGATACTTTGTATAGCATAAGCCATGATCCTCCAAGGTGTACTGGAGCTGGATCACAAATTGCCTTTCCCTTATCCGGTTCTAATCTGAAACCCGGTTCGTCTTGGAAATTTAGCCCATCAGAAGTTTTTGCGCTTTTTATTTTTCCTTCAAAACAATAAAATTGTCTGTAAAAGTCTACATCTACATAAACAGTATTAGAAACAGATCCCTTTTCCCGGATAGTATTCTCCGACTTAAAAGTTAAACCATCATCTGAGGAAGTTGCAATTAGTTTGGATCCTTGTGAGAGATACATAAACCACTTGTCATTTATAAAAATTAGATCAGGATCTGTAATTTGAGGATATTGAAAACGAATACCTTCTTCCTCTTCAAAATTGACTCCATCTTCTGATACCGCGCTCATTACCGCATTGTTTTTACCTAAGAAGCTAACATAGAAAAGTTTTATATTTCCGCTTCTTGTTAAAATTACTTCCGGATCTGCAGTACCTGTACTTTTTCTATTTTTCAGCTGAAGAGATCCAATATCCCATGATTTACCGTTGTCATCAGAGAGTGCTACAATAATTCCGGATTTAGATCTTCCGGCTCCGTCAACCATGTAGGCGAGTAATCTTCCATTAGGTAGCCTTACTATATCAGGAGCTGAAGCTTTATCGAATAGAAGTTCGCCTTTTGTAAAATTTACTCCATCAGGGGAGTTGGATAAGAATACTTGATGGTAAAATGGACCGCTTAAATCATTAAACGGATCGGATTTGCCGGGGGAAAAATCAAATCTTAAGCCCATTTGGGAGGGAGTTGTTTGAGGGAAAGGTGAAGGTATGAGAGTAACAGATTTCTGATATATTTTTCCCAGAAAGAAAAATAGGGACAGCCCGATAAAGGTTATCAAAACTAAAACGATTAAAGGGAGAGAACCTTTTTGATAATTCATCAATTTAAGTTTAACATAATTTTAAAAAAGTAATCTAAATTACAGAAAGAAAACCCGAATGATGGTATAAATATTTCAAATGGATATTGTAAAAATGTTTTATCTTATTATGTTCATTTTTGTAATAGCTTTGACTGCCTGGGATTTTATTGGCGAAGAAAAAACTAAAAAATTAGAACCCTCTTAATAGATTTCTCCTTATGGTAAACTGATATTATGTTCGATCTTGTCTCCATTGGGGATAGTGTAATAGATATGTTTATTCCTTTAACTGATGCTGAAGTTGAATACAAGCATGGAGAAAAGCTTTTGTGTTTACGTTATGGGGATAAAATTCCAGTTGGAGATTCAACTGTTTTAGTTGCCGGAAATGCTGCCAATAATGCAGTTGGGTCTGCAAGATTAAACTTAAAAACTGCTATCTATGTTAATGTTGGGGGAGATCATGATGGGATGCGGATTAAAGATAAGTTAAAAGATGAGGGAGTTGATACGAGATATGTTGTTAAAAATGAAAATTTACCCTCTAATCATCATGTGGTTTTAAATTACAAAGGGGAAAGGACAATTTTGATTCATCATCAGCCATGGAAATATCATTTACCGGATTTGGATAAATCAAGGTGGATTTATTACACATCACTTTCACCAACCTTTGTGGAATCAAATTTACTGGATCAGTTAACTAATTATCTGGAGAGGACAAACGCAAGGTTACTATATAATCCCGGTACATTTCAAATAAAACATGGGGTTAAAAAAAATCCCAGATTGTTGTCTTTAGCAGAACTTTTCATTGTTAATAAAGAAGAGGCAAAGATTATTTTAGGTCATGAGGAAGGTGATGAAATTTCAGTCAAGAGACTTTTGAAAGGAATAGTTGATCTTGGTCCGAAGATGGTAATAATTACTGATGGAGGAGAAGGGTCGTATGGATATAATGAAGAGAGTTTTTACCATTTGGATATTTTTCCAGCCAAACTGGTGGAAATGACAGGAGCCGGGGATGCATATGCAACTGGAGTTTTGGCCGGACTTTTTCATGGAAAGGATCTAAAAGAGGCAATGAGATGGGGAGCAGCTAATGGGGCATCAGTTGTGGAACAAGTTGGACCGCAAGCAGGTTTACTGACTTTTCATGGAATGCAGGAAAAATTAAAAGAGAATACTAAAATAGTTGCTAAGGAAATTTGATTAGCTTGTTGTGAGGCGCCGTATCAGGGTCCGACCCTATTCAAGCGTAAGTTCGCCTAAAATTTCTTCAGAATCTTCTTTATAATCCTCCACAAAGCTTTCATAAGAGAAATAATCTTTTAATGAAAGTTTTTGTGAAGATCTAAAGAAGGCTAAAATTTCTTGAGGTTTAACCCATCCTGCTGATCTTTGTCCTAGGTAATAGCTATAGCTTGACCAGTTGTATATCTTAGGGTCGGACCCTATATGAACGGGGTTGAGGTGGATGTAACGGGAAAGGTGTAATAAATACGCATCATTATCAATTATAACAGCCTTGTACTTTCCTTGGAATAAAGTACCAACCCTTTCATATTTCTTATTAAAATACATAACATATTTTGCGCAGATCACTCGTATGAGTTTTGTAATTCCATTTATAGTATTTTGTCTTGCCTGAAGATGAAAATGGTTTGGCATTAGACAAAAAGCTAGTAGGTCTACTTCTTTAGCTAGGGATTTAGGGTCGGATCCTAAGGAAGAATCTAGATAATGCTTAATATACCCTAGGAATACTGTATAGTCTTGTTCGTCTAGAAAAATTGTGCGTTTTTCCACACCACGATTATAAATATGATAGTATCCGTTTTCTACAAATTGCTTGACTGAATTTTTTGCTGGCATTGCTGTTACAGGGTCGGACTCTTAAGGGTCCGACCCTGAGAAAACGCTGATATAATAACATATTCAAGTTTTTAAACAAATAAGTGAGAAAAAATAAAAGAAAATTCTAAAATTATGGATAAGGAAATTTAGAATTAAAATATTAACCAGTAGTATCTCTTAAAGTTATATTATTGCCGGGTGCGTAAATAATAGCTTTTATCTGGATAGGTTTTCTAGTTAGAATGTCATTGTAAGTCTGAATGAATTCATCACCAACACTGGTGGTCTGAATATCTAATTCATTAACAGCTATATAGTAGGACCAACAACCGTCACTCATTTTAGAGGAACTTTCAGCAAAAACCCATTTACCTGAAATTTTTTGTGCAACCCAGTCACGGTATAACTCTAAAGTTTTCCTTTGAGTTTCGAGATCAATAATAATTTTAAATCTCTTAATTGGTCCTCTTGTAATTATGTTATCAATGTTCCCATCCGAATAGGATGAGATTAACTCGAGATCTCTGCCCGTATATCCTCTTAATTTGGTATCCAATAGTTGTTCTTTGGTCATTATAATATGTAAAGATGAAACATTGATATGTTATCATAGAAATATGAATCTTGATAAATTTACTAAAAATGGGAAGTTTTTAATGCTGGCGCTTGATCACAGGGGTTCCTTTAAAAAATTGATGAATCCGAAGGATCCGGAGTCTGTTACTGATGAACAGGTGATTTCCCTTAAAAATGAAATTATTGAATCACTAAAGGATCAATTTAGTGCAATTTTAATTGATGATAAATTTGGACTTGAGGCTTGTCATGAAGTCTGTAAAGTAAAACCATTCTTACTGCCTTTAGAAAAAAGTTCACATACAGGAGTGGTAGAATTGGAGCATAGTGCTCAAGATTTAAAAAGTCTTGGAGCAGCCGGAGCAAAAATTTTAATGGATTTTAATCCAGGGGATGAAAACTGCGCTAAGCAGCTCGAAATTGCATCTGAGGTGGTTGCAGATTGTATGGCATCTGATTTTCCATTGTTTTTAGAAATTGTGACTCATAACGAGAGCTTGGTTATTGAATCTGTAAGTCAATTTTTGGAAGAGGGGGTTGAACCAAGCGTCTGGAAACTTGAATATCCGGGATCTTTAGAAAAATGTAGAGAAATAACTGAGATGGTTGGTGATGTACCTTGGATTTTGTTAACAGGTGGAACGGATTTTGAAACTTTTAAAAGTAATTTAGAAAATGCCGCTAAAGGTGGAGTAAAAGGATTTTTAGCAGGAAGAGCTCTTTGGCAAGAAGTTTGTACACTAAGTGGGGAGGGAAAGCAAGAATTCTTAAAAGTAACTTTACCTGAGCGTTTTAAAGTTGTATCAGAAATTGCCACAAAGTAATAGAAAATCCCTGTTGTTATTTTGAGAGAAATCTGGTAAAAAGAAGATCCTGAAAAAATTTCAGGATGACATTTATTGAAGGGGGGTGAAAATATATGGCAAATACAGGACAAAGAATAACTGCTGACTGCAGGAAATTTCCAAGTGAAAAAGACTGTCAATTTACAATTTCATGTGATAAGAGTGAAGAGGAGGAAATGGTAGATGTTGGTGTATATCATGCAGTTAAACATCATGGGCATACAGATAGTCCAGAACTTCGTGAGGAAATAAGAAAGACAATTAGTGAGGATTAAGTATGTTTGTCATTCCGGATTTGCCTGCACTGAACGCAGTGAATGTGATCCGGAATCTATAAAATATTTATGGAGTCCCGCCTGCGCGGGAATGACAGTAAAATAAAGGGAGGTGATTTAAATTGAGTTTAGCAAATGCAAAAGCTGTAACAACTTTAACAGCATCAGATGTAGACCGTGCAAAAGCTTTTTGGACTGAAAAACTAGGACTTAAAATGGCTGCTAATCAAGTTGATCCAGCAGGTATTACACTGGAAGCAGGAGCTGGGACAGAGATTTTTATTTATAATAGCGGAGCTCCAAAAGCTACAAATACTGTAGTCTCATTTAAAGTAGATGATGTTTTAACGACAGTCAAAGAGTTAAAAGAAAAAGGTGTTGAATTTGAGAGTTATGACATGGAAGAAATAAAAACTGATGAGAATAATATTGCAACTTGGGAGGAAAAATATCAAGCAGCATGGTTTAAAGATAGCGAGGGGAATATTATTTGTGTAGGGAATGTGTAATTCCTCTACCCGTCATTGCGAGCCCCGCCTCTGTCGGGGTGAAGCAATCTATTCATGAATCCGTCATTCCGAACTTGCCTGCACTGAACGCAGTGAATGTGTTTCGGAATCTCCCGGACAGAGATCCTGAAATGAATTCAGGATGACGTTTAAGGAAATCGATATCTTGACAGCCAGGGAGTTTTAATTTAGACTACTCTGGCTGTCCAAATAATATGGTAGAAGTAATAGAAACAAAAAGAACTCCACCAGAAGAAGAACTTCGCGATTCATTGGAAAGAGATGGGTAAAGATATAAAGATCTCCTAATTCAAATGATGAAAGAAAGTGCACATCTTTTTAGTAATACTGGGGATTGGGATACTGGTGTAATAATTAATGATGGGACTCCTGAACAAAGATTTGTACCAAAACCTGTATTAGAACTTGAGGATGAGGGGGAAGGGAGCCTTCAATATTATTTTCTAACAGAAGAAGGAATTTTTTTGACAGGTTGTGCATTAGACGAAGGATATGGTTATCAACCTATTTGGGATGACGATATAAAAGAAATTGATATTGCTGATTACCCAAGACATGCAGCATGTGGACTTCGTGAAATTCAAAGACGTAGAGAAAGCTTCGGAGTTTCCCAAGATAAATAATTTTTCCAGTTTGTGTTATTATATTTTTAAGGGAACTTCTCCACGCGCTTCGCTTGGTCGAAGAATAAATACTTATTGTTCGACTGAAATGGAGAACTACATATTATGAAAGTTGTTGTAACAAGAAAAATTCCGGGAAATGGGGTTAGGATGCTTCAAGATGCTGGTTTTGAGGTTACAGTGGGGGAGCAAGATGGGCCAATGGAGCGGTCCAAGCTTCTGGAGACTATTAAGGGAGCGGATGGTGTTTTAGGTCAATTACAAGATAAGGTTAATGAGGAATATTTAACTGCCGTAGGATTACAACTTAAAATTGTTGCCAATTTCGCAGTTGGATTTGATAATTTTGACCTCCCTGCTCTCTCGTCGCACAATGTAATTGGTACCAATACTCCTGATGTTCTAACAGAAGCCGTAGCTGAACATGCCTTTGCTCTCATTATGGCGATTACCCGCAGGATCGTTGAGGCTCATAAATTGGCTTTGACTCAAGGCTCATCTTTTGGACCTGAGGTCATGTTGGGGATGGAGCTAAAAGGTAAAACACTGGGTGTGCTGGGTCTTGGCAGGATTGGCTCCAGGGTGGCTGAAATTGGTAAAGCAATGGGGATGAATGTTATCTACTATGATGTTAAGCAGAATCCAGAGTTTGAGCAGAAAGTAGGAGCAGAGTTTAAAGCAACACCTGATGAGTTACTTTCTGCGTCGGATATAGTAAGTGTTCATGTTCCCCTACTTGATTCCACAAGACATTTAATTAATGCTGACAGGTTAAAAATGATGAAGCCTACTTCCTATCTGATTAATACCTCTCGTGGGCCAGTTGTTGATGAAGTTGCGTTGGTAGAAGCTTTGAAAAATAAAACTATTGCCGGCGCGGCTTTAGATGTTGGTGAAACAGAACCAAAGTGGGCTCCCGGCTTGGTGGATTTAGATAATGTAGTACTTACCCCTCATATTGCATCAGCTACAACAGAGGCTCGGAGTGCTATGGGAGAACTGGCAGCAGAAAATATTATTGAAGTTTTATCTGGTCGTCCTCCAAAAACCCCAGTAAAAAAGAGTTAATTTTATTCAACAAGAATATTTCCGGTCATGGAGTCTGCATGGGCGCTGCAGTGGTAAGGATAAATTCCTGCAGTGTCAAAAGTTACTGAATAAGTATCTCCTTTTTGAAGTGCCCGGGAATTTTGGTTGAGAAAATAAGTGTGAGCTGGATGTGAATCTGTATTAATATAGTGTTCTATGCTGTCGCCGTTAACCCAAGTCACTTTAGTACCCTTTTTAATTCTAATATTTTGCGGTTGAAATTGAATTTGGGATAATTTAACAGTTACTTCACTGCTTTTTGTTTCATCAGTAAAATTCTTAGCTAACTCTCTATTTATGGCAAATTCAAAGCTGCCATCATGGCAACTTCCATCTGGCCAGCATGCTTTATAAACCACAGAGTATCTACCATCTGGAGAAGTCGGATCCATATTTCTCCTCATGCTTAGTTTATTCTTATCTATGATTGTTTCTCCAGCACCCAAATCATTTGGTCCAATTTTCGGAATTGAGCCAAAATAGTGAATCTCAATTCGAGAATTTTCCGCAAGGTCAAAATTAAAATCTATTACTACATTAATCGGGACTCCGGCTAGGGTTGCACCATGAGAGGGCGTATTTGATTCATAATGGGCACTTTTCTTGGGATTAGAAAATTGAGTAGTGGCAGACTGTGTTGAAGTATTAGTTTGTTGATTGATAGGAGACTTAGTTTCAGCTGGTTTCTGTACGGATTGTGATTGCCAAATAAAAAATCCACCAGCTCCAATAACTAAAATAACTATCAGAATTAAATATTTATTCATTAATTGAGTTAATAATACAACTCTAACAGATGATTCTGCAAACGGTAGAAAACAATTCTAATGATTCGAATCATTAGAGCACTGTTAGGTAAAAGAAACATTAACTTACTTTGGATGATTAATAAGGTAATTTCTCGAGTAGTTATTATTAATCAGCCCTAGGTGTCAATAAGCAGAGCTTGAAATTCTCACTGAGCTCGAATTTTAGAAATCCACCTCCCAGGTGGAAATATTATTATCTGGGTAGCATCCCTTCTACCCGATAAAATTGCCTCCCTATGTCAAACCCGTGTTTTTGGAAAAAAGCAAGAGCCGCCTCATTATCTTCTTTAACTTCACAGTAAACATGATTACATCCTAAATTCTCTAATTCCATTAAAGTTGCATCTAATAGTTGAGTTTCAATACCACTTCTTCTATATCCCTCGGTAACTACTGTTACATGTAAATGTCCATCTTTTGAATCCGGATTATAATCTGCTATTCTAAAACCGGCTAATTTACCATCAATTCTTGCATTTAGAAGAATACCGTTTGGGCTTTCAATCCATCTTTCCAGGGTTTCTTTGTAATAGAATTGTGGGCTATCTGTTCCAGTTTGAATTTCCGAAGTCGATAATCCCAGAGCTATAACCTCATCCAGATCGGCTTCAGTCATTCTTGGAATTTCTGCGTTCATATTGACCTATATTATATCTTGAAGTTGGAATAAAAGATAGTACTTTAGAATTTGGTACAATCATTTTATGACCGCGATAAACTCTTTCCTTAACCGGATCACTATGTATCGGTTGATGATGTATTTTCTAATTTGTCTAGTGATAATTGCGGCTATTTTAGCTGGTTTGCAAATTATTCCCTACTCCCCGATTGATATAGTTTCTGAGGCGCTGTATTTGGTAACAGTTTGCTGGATAGTTAATAAAGTCTTAGCAAAGATATTTAAAGTTAAGACAAATCCGGAGTCAGCGTTGATAACTGGACTAATTTTGAGTTTAATAATTGGTCCAATAAATCCATTTAGTCTATCTTCTAATTGGATTCCCGCTTTCGCGGGAATGACAGGGGGGGGAGTAGCAGTTTTAGCGATGGCTTCAAAGTACCTTCTTGCTTGGAAAGGTAAACATATATTTAATCCTGTGGCTTTTGGGGCTGTAGCTTCTGCAGTTTTACTGGGACAAGGAGCAAGCTGGTGGGTAGGTACTCCATGGATGGTAGTGCCGACATTAATTGGCGGTCTACTAGTGCTTAAAAAAATAAGAAGATTTGAAATGGCTGGAATATTTCTTATAACATATTTATTGCTTACCTCTTTAGTCAGCGACGATTTTGTTTTACAAAGACATATAATTGATCCGCTACTACACTCTCCTATTTTGTTCTTTGCTTTGGTCATGTTAGTTGAACCATTAACTTCTCCTGTTACGAAAAAGATGCAAATAATTTATGGAATTGTTATAGCGGGTTTTATTCTTATAATTTCCAGGCTTTTTACCGAAGTTTACTATGGTTTAGAGCTATCTTTGCTTGTTGGTAATATTTTTTCATATGTGGTTTCTGGAAGTTTTAGACAAGCAATGATTTTAAAAGAGAAAAAACTACTGACTCATGATGTAATAGCTTTTCAATTTGAACCTGCAAGAAAATTTCAATTTAAAGCAGGGCAGTTTCTTGAGTGGACACTGTCACATAAAAATCCTGATAGCAGAGGTGTTAGAAGATTTTTTACAATATCTTCCTCCCCCACTGAAGATTATATTATGTTGACTTCCAAGTTCTATGAGAAGCCAAGTACCTTTAAACAGGCTTTGCGAACATTGGAACTAGGTTCAGAAATTATTGCTTCAAGTTTAAGTGGGGAATTTACCTTGCCAGAAGATAAAGATAAGAAGCTGGTTTTTATTGCTGGAGGGATTGGAATAACTCCATTTCGGTCTATGGTCAAATATATGGTTGATATGGGAGAGAAGAGAGATTTGGTAATTTTGTATTCCAATAAGACAGAACGAGATATAGTTTTTAAAGATATTTTTGAAAATGCAAAAGAGTTTGGAGTGAGAACTGTTTATGTAAATACAGACAAAGATGGCTTTATTGATGAGAAATTAATTAAAAAAGAGGTAACTGATTTTAAAGACAGGATTTTTTATATTTCAGGACCGAAACCAATGGTGGAAGCTTTTGAAAAGATGCTTGGTGGAATGGGAGTTTCAAGGAACCAGATTAAAAGAGATTACTTCCCTGGATATACAGAAACACATCAGAAATAACTTATTCAACAACAACTGTTCCGAAATCAGTAGGATTCAAATGGTTATGGTATTTATGGGTTCCGGGTTTATTAAATGTAAATGAATAACTTTCGCCTGCTCCAACACCGACCTTTTCATCAAATCCCGGGTAGTCAGTATGAACAGGGTGCGGGGCTGAAGCAATCCACATCATTTTGGAAGAATTATTTACAAAAGTAACTGTACCCCCAAGTTTAACTATTATAGATTTAGGGGAAAATCCGGAATCTGTATAGTTTACAATTATTGTTGCTTCAGGTATTGCGGCAGAAGTACCTGTTTGTTCCTGTGTAGATGTGGGCATAACCGTTGTAACTGTGGGTTCAGCAGGGATAGGTGTAGTTTTAGTATAATTGTAAACTAAAAATCCTACTATAAGTAAAATTATTACTGCTAAAACAATCCAAATTTGTTTCGACATGAGTTTTTTAAAGATAACAAAAAATTAGATATTTGACAAGCCCCCAAAAAAAACCGCAGGTGGAAACGTAATTCCACCCCAAGGGTGGACATAAAGATGCTAAATAACATCTAAGATATTAGATAAAGCGTGAAGTGATATTGTAAATTGTTGCAATCACAATAATGTATACTAGTAAAACAATTCCAAACAAAATCAAACCTATCCTGGACAGAAAAAATCTTTTTTGAAAAATATCAACCAAAACTCCAAATAGTATAGAAATAACACTTCCCAAAAATAACCATGGAATGATAATTACAGTTTTAGATAGGATTGTAAGCAATAATTCCATATTAATTATGTTATATTAAATGTATATGGATTCGCAAGGTGGACAGACTTCTCCGGTTCAGCCTGATATTGGGTCAAGTAGTGAGATTGCTTCGTCGTCTTCGACTCCTCGCAATGACGCGGTGGAAAGTGGAATTTTATATGATGTTATTGTAATTGGCGGGGGACCGGCTGGGGTGGCAGCCGCTGTCTATACAGCACGTAAACAGTTAAAAACCCTGGTAATTGCAGATTCCTTTGGGGGTCAGAGTCTTGTTTCTGACGATATTCAAAATTGGATAGGGGATACTCATATTTCCGGAACTGATTTAGCTAAAAAACTGGAAGAACATGTGAGAGCTTATCCGGATATGGTGGATATTAAGACAGAAAAAGTGACGAGTGTGAAGTCTGTGGCATGTGTAAGTTCGTCCACCCCGGGGGTGTCTGCCGGGGTGTCTGCTGGGCGTTTGTGTGATTTTGAGGTCAAAACTGAAGCTGGAAATACCTATAAAGGAAGAACTGTCATAGTTGCAAGTGGAGCACGTAGAAGAAAACTAGGAATTCCCGGTGAAGATCAATATGGCGGAAAAGGAGTAGCTTACTGTTCTACTTGTGATGCGCCACTGTTTAAGGATAAAAAAGTAGCTGTAATAGGCGGAGGGAATGCAGGACTTGAAGCTGTGCAGGATCTTTTTCAATACGCATCTGAAGTCTATCTTTTAGAACATGGAGATGCGATAAGAGGAGATGCAAAAACATTTGAAGAAATTAAGAAAAATGCAAAACTTAAGGAGGTTATTTTGAATGTGGACCCTCTTGAAGTATTAGGAGAAACCTTGGTGACTGGATTAAAGTTTAAAAACTCAAAAACTGGGGAGGAAAAAACTCTTGAAGTCGGTGGAGTTTTTATAGAAATTGGTTCTGTTCCGAACTCAGAAATGGTTAAAGATTTAGTACAAATAGATGAATACGGACAAATTATAGTTAATTTTCAACATGCCCGGACTTCTCATCCCGGAGTTTTTGCAGCCGGGGATGTGACCAACGATCCTTATAAACAGAATAATATTTCAGTAGGGGATGGAGTAAGAGCGGCTCTGGCTGCCCATGCATATCTTTTAGATAGAGCTAAGGCTTCTCCTGCTGAGGAGCGACCCCATGCCTGAGTTTTGGAAAAAGTGGAAATATCCTTATTTAACCTCGGTTCTTTTAAGTATTTTCGTTGCAATTTTTCTGGCATCAAACGAAACATTTAAAAGTTGGCTTTTGCATCTAGGTTCTTTGGAATATCTTGGTGCGCTTTTTGCAGGGACTCTTTTTGTCTCCTCGTTCACAGCGGCTATTTCAATAGTAGTTGTAGCCATTATGACTGAAAATATAAATCCGATGGCACTGGCTTTAATTGGTGGAGTTGGAGCGGTGATAGGGGACTACTTAATATTTAAATTTGTCAGAAGTCATTTGCAGGAAGAGTTGATGATGCTTTTTGGTAAACAGGAAACAAGTTATGTAAAACGTATATTGAGATCGAAATATATATCTTGGATGCTTCCCATTCTTGGTGCATTCATTATTGCTTCTCCTTTGCCTGATGAATTAGGTGTATCTCTTTTAGGTATGTCCAAAATGTCAGATGCCAAATTTATCCTGATTTCCTATATCTCTAACGCAGTTGGAATATTAATGGTTGCATCCGTTGCCAAAGTGTTATGATTTATATATGAAGTTGACTCACCATGATAGTTTAATGAAAGCAGAACTTGTAACTGCCAGATTTTGGGATCTCATTAAAATAAGACTTCCCTGGTTAATAGTCGGGTTGACGGGTGCACTTCTTGCGGGTGTAATTGTCAGCCGTTTTGAACTTTCTTTGAGGGAGCATATTGCTTTGGCTTTCTTTATTCCAGTGATTGCTTATATGTCTGATGCGATAGGAACACAAACAGAAACAATTTTTATAAGAGCTTTGGCAAACTTAAGGTTTAGTATTAAAAAATATATATTCAGGGAACTCTTTGTTGGCGCAACTATGGGAAGCTTAATTGGATTTTTAGCCGGATTTTTTGCAAGTTTAATTTCCGGAAGCTCCCAAATTGGGCTAGTTGTGGGTTTATCACTATTCTTTTCTATGTCTGCTGCAACAGTTTTAGCCTGTCAAGTTCCCATAATTTTACGCTCTTTCAGAAATGATCCTGCAGTAGGATCTGGTCCATTTACAACAGCGCTTCAGGATGTGGTGAGTTTGACAATTTACTTCTTGGTAGCTTCAATAATTCTCTAGCAGAATTCACAGGTGTTTGCTGGTTTATCTTTTCTTTTGCAGCAAGATCCACAACAATATAGTTTTCCAAGGTGCTGGTAAGCCTGACCTGGCTTAATAGTTTTTCCGCATTTATAACATTTATGTTCTTCTGCCATATGTTTGATATTAAACTACCGCGGACTTTTGTGTCAACCCCGATTTAATCGGGGTCAGGTTGGTTATAATTTTCATTACCAAAAGCAATATGAACCCAACCCCTAAAAGCATAATCCAATCAATTAAACCAAGTGGTTGGACTTTGAAGAGCTCCTGGAGGGAATTTCCGCTAACACTGATTGGTAAATAAAGAACAAACAGCTGCAGGATTATCGATACTGAAATTGCAAACCAGAGGAATTTATTAGAAAAGAGCGGTAAGTGGTATTCGGATCTAATGGCAATAATCCGGATCATTTCATATAAAACTACTGCGGTAAAAACTAAAGTTTGACCATGCATTAGATTTTCTTTTGAAAAACCAAAAATTCCAAGTATAGCGACAGTCAACATAGAGCTTATCAAGACCATTGTTCTTATGAATTTTCCATTAACAATTTCTTCTCTAAATCTGGACGGTTGCGAACTCATAATATCTGACCTTCCTGGATCCACGCCAAGTGCAATTGCAGGCAGTCCATCTGTTACAAGATTTATCCAAAGTAGATGGATTGGAAGAAGTGGTAATGGCCAACCGACCATAACAGCAATAAAGATTACCAAAACCTCCATAATGTTAGATGAAAGCAAATAATTTACAAATTTTCTAATATTTTCATATATTCCCCTTCCTTCCCTAACCGCTTCAACTATAGTGTTGAATTTATCGTCAAGCAGGATTATGTCTGAGGATTCTTTGGATACATCTGTTCCGGTTATTCCCATGGCTATACCAATATCAGCAGCTTTTAAGGCTGGTGCATCATTAACTCCGTCTCCGGTCATGGCCACTTGGTGGTTTAATGACTTCAAAGCCTTGATAATTCTAATTTTGTGTTCTGGGTTAACTCTGGCATATACGTTTATTTCCTCCACTTCTTTCTGAAACTGTTCGTCAGATAATTTATCTAACTCAAGTCCTGTTATGGAATTGTCCTGTATGCCGATTTCACTTGCTATTGATTTGGCGGTGAGAAGATGATCTCCTGTAATCATAATCACCCTTATTCCGGCATCAGTGCATTGTTTAATGGCTATTTTCACCTCAGTTCTTGGAGGATCCATCATTCCCTGAAGACCCAGGAAAATAAGATCGCTTTCAATATCATCCTGACTCCACCCCGGGGGTGTAATCGTATTTTTTTCACCTCCGGGGTGTGCTAATCCTTTATATGCAAAAGCTAAAACCCTTAGAGCATTTTTGGCCATTTGCTCGTTAATTTTCATTATTTCTTCTCTATCTTTATCTGTAATATTCACAACCTCCCCCTTTTTTTCTATTCTGGTACACTTATCTAAAAGTATCTCAGTTGCACCTTTACTGGTAACTAGCATGTTTTCACCAGCCTTCAAAACTGTAGTCATCATTTTTCTACTGGAAGAAAAGGGTATTTCTGTTACTCGAGGATATTTGTTGATCAATTCATCATGATTAATGCCAGTATCCAAAGCTATTTGAATTAATGCAGCTTCAGTGGCATCTCCAATAATCTTCCCATTAGAGGTTCTGGCATTGCTGGCAAGAATTCCCATTTCAAGAAGCTTTCTAATTTCCTCGTTCACACCGGGGGTGTTTGGTGATTTCACCCCCGGTGTGTCTTGCAGGTCGATAATTTGACCATTAATATAAGCTTTTCTGACACTCATCATTCCTTCTGTTAAAGTGCCTGTTTTATCGCAGCAGATAACATCAGTTGAGCCTAAAGTTTCTGCTGCAGGGAGATTTCTTATAAGAGCATTCTGTTTAAGAAGCCTTCTGGTCCCTAGAGCAAGGGAGATGGTAACTACAGCAGGTAACCCTTCAGGAATAGCTGCAACAGCTAAAGCAACTGCTGAAATCAAGGCTTGAATAAAATTTTGCTCCCCGAAGAATATTTCTTCTAAAGCGACAACTGTTGCCACTGCTAAAACTATTTTTCCGATGACACTACCTAAATGATCCAGCTTTTGCTGCATTGGGGTAACAGGGTCAGTTTCATTTGTGACCATTTTGGCTATTTTGCCGATTTCGGTATTCATTCCTGTATAAATAACAATTCCCAAACCCTTCCCGGAAGAAACTACTGTTCCCGAAAAAACCATGTTTTTTTGGTCAGCAATAGAGACCTCGTCTTTTAACGAATCTGTGATTTTGCTAACCGGAGTACTTTCTCCGGTTAAAGCGGCCTCAATGGTGGTTAGACTAAAACTTTGAGTTAGTCGGATATCAGCCGGAACTTTCTGACCTTCTTCTAATACTACTAAATCTCCAGGGACTAACTCTTTAGATGAAATCTGCATGAGGTGTCCATCGCGATAAAGCTTAGTATTAGAAGTAACAAGTTTTTTAAGGCTTTGAATAGCTTTTTCCACCCGGTATTCCTGAATAAATCCGACTATGCCGTTTAATAAAACGATGGCGATTATCATGAAGGCATCTATTTTTTCACCCAGGAAAAAAGAAACTAATGCTGCGGCAATTAATATAAGAACCAGGAAATCTGTAAATTCTGAGAAGAATAAAATTAAAGGATTTTTACCTTTTTTCTCTTTTAACTCATTGGACCCATATTTTTGAAGTCTTTCTTTAGCCAAAGAACTTGAGAGTCCATTTTTAAAATCAGTTTGAAGTTCTTTTCCAACTTCCTCCGGAGTTTTGACAAATGCTTTTTCCATTTATATTTATTGTAGTACATGGATGATTTGTTATATAGTGGATATATGGGTATATTTCCAGAAGTTTTGGCTCATGGGGTGGAAGAGGTTGAACAACTTGTTCCAGCTCTAGATCAGGTTATCCGTTCAAATTCCGTCAAATTTACAGTTTTGGCTTTGGGGGCATTTCTGATTTTGACAATACTCTCTATATTGCTTAAGAGTAAAACGGAGCGGATTAAATATGCCTTATACATTTTATTTGTGGTAGTAGCATTATCAAATACTATATATTTAGCTGGTTCAACTATTTACTTGAATCAACAATCTACAACAGGAGGTCCTATTCACTATCACGCTGATTTTGAAATATGGAACTGTGGGGTTAAAGTAGAAATTGCCGATCCTGAGGGGTTATCCAACAAAGTCGGAACTGAAGTTATACATGAACACAATGATGACAGAATTCATATCGAAGGAGTGCTTCTGGATTCGCATGATGCCGCAGTATCCCATTTTTTTGAACTAATCGGTGGAGAGCTCCATAATGATCATATTAGTATTCCAACTGACAATGGAATAGTTTCCCTGCAAACCGGTCAAACTTGTTCTGATAGAACTGCTGCAGCGCTTCAGGTATTTGTCTTTAAATCTCAAGGTAAAACTTTTTCGCAAACCAAACTTATCGATCCTGAAAGCTATATTATATCACCACACTCAAATGTCCCTCCCGGGGACTGTATTATTATCGAATTTGCTCCCTTCAAAGAAAAAACAGATAAACTTTGTAACTTCTACAAAGTAGCGGTTCAGAAGGGAGAAATTTATGAACGCTGAAATTCATTTACCGACATTAGGACTTGTTCTGGGCTCTGCTGCTATTGATTCTATAAACCCCTGTGCCATAGGTGTATTAATACTAATGATTTCAGTAATGATGGCCGGGAAAAAATCTTTGGGCCGTATGCTTCTTTTGGGAGGATTTTACATCTTTGCAATCTTTGTTACTTACCTTTTGGCAGGACTCGGATTATTATACTTCCTGGCTTCAATTCCGCTTTTTGTAACAGAGTACCTTTCAATTTTTGTAGGATCTTTGATTGTGATTTTCGGGCTTGTCGAAATTAAAGATTATTTTTGGTACGGAAGAGGATTTTCTTTGGGAATCCCACCCTATTTTGCTAAAAAGATACACAATATGTCCCAAAACATATCTATTCCGGGAGTAATTGTTACAGGGGTTTTTGTGTCAGGAGTAGAACTCCCCTGTACAGGGGCGCCGTACCTGGCAATAATTACCATTTTATCGGTTAATTTTAATTTCCTGGCTTTTCTTATGCTTATTTTATACAACATTGTATTTGTTTTGCCTCTTGTGGCTATACTTCTACTGGTTGCAGGAGGGGTTAATCTTCATGTGGTTAAAAAATGGAAACAGGAAAGTAGAGGTATAATGAGGTTGGCAATAGGTTTACTGCTTATTGGATTGGGATGGCTTTTGATTTTGATAGCAAATGGTACGATTAATTTTGGATAAAGCAGACACCCCCGGGGTGTAACTGCAATTTTTCACCCCGGGGGTGAAATCAGGATGACTCATATTATTAAAAGAAAAGGTCATAAGCAGGAATTTGATGAGCGTAAAGTTTACGCTTCGGTTTACGCTGCCTGTTTATCTGCACATGTGCTACAAGAGGAGGCTGAAAATATCTCTAATTTAGTTTCAAGAGAAGTTAAAAAATGGATTGAAGGAAAGCAAGAGGTTCCTGCGGATCATATTTCAAAGCAAGCTGGAGATGAACTGGAACATTTAAATAAAGAAGCAGCATTTATGTATAAGACCCACAGGGATATTTCCTAGCTTGACAGCGCTACTTTTGATGTGATATTCTTCCTTTTATTAAAATATGGAACGTTTAGAAGAACAAACAGAACAATATTATGACGCTGGGATAGAAATATTAGAAACAACTCCAGATTTTAACACAATTCTTAGAATAGGTATTGATGCTGCTAAGAAGAAGCTGCGAAGTAAATTTCCATCTGATTTAGATACTGCTGACTTAGAAAAAGTTGCAGGAATCAGGTTGATAGACTTTGAAGAATCATCTTTAAAAAGAGGAGCTGTAATGAATACATGGGGTGAAGAGTTAGAAATTTATGATCTTCCTGAAAATGAAATGGCATTTCTAAATGGTACTACAGTAAAGCACTCTGTTTTATATATGCAGAGAAAACTTAAAGGAGTTTCGCTTGATACTATTTATATAGAATCTTTGAAAGCAAAACAGCCACAGCTTCCAGAGGGAAGTGAAAATCTGGCGGTGGAAGATCTTAAGAGAATCAAGGAAGATGTCAGCGATAGGACGGCTTCTATGCTTCTTGCGGCGCTGGATGCTAATCTAGTAGATTCTAAATAAATTATACTCCTAGCGTTAGTATTTTTAAATCAAGTAAATTTTGTCAGAGAAATTTTAAGATGCAATTTTCCATTGATAAGCAATAAATGTTGGATTTTCATCTCCTGAGTATAAGTTTAGTATCTCTGTTCTAATTCCTTGATGCCCTTCCGCCTTAGCTATCTGAGCTAACATATTTGCTTCGGCTGTTTTTGCACTTAAGCAAATCATAGTGTTGACTCCAAGTCTATACAGTGTTCTACCTATAGCGTCAAAATTTTCAGTAACTGTTGTTTGATCCAGTAAATCTTGGATAATATCTTCGGGTCTTTTAAGAATTCGACCGTTATTTCCGATTAGTATTCCTCTAACGGGCTCTCCTATTTTAGATTTTCTTAATGCTTTGCCATAAGAAGTTCTGGCAGGAGCCATGGTTGGAGTATGAAAAGGTCCGCTAACTGCAACCCAAACATAATCAGATTTTTCTTCAAGATCATAACTCTCAAGCCAAGCTTTTGCGTCTTCCCTTGCAGAAGCCTCACCGCCAACAACAATTTGTTGGGGGGTATTAATCATTGAGCGATAAATAGTGGAACTTCCGACTTTTTGTTCGCCATCTCTTAAAATTATGTTTGTTACCTCGGGATCAACACCAATTAGTGCAGCCAACCAGCCTTTGACAATATAGAAAGCCTCACCCCTAGCCTTAACCAGGGACATACCATCTTCCACATCTATTATTCCTGTTATTGTACAGGCTGCTAAACGGCCAAGACTAAAACCAGTAGCTACAAACCCCTCTTCAGGAATTTTACCAGCTTCTCTAAGCGCTTCCCAGCGAGCGATTGTATCGGCATATATTGCTACTTGAGTATTCGGGGTTTTAGTGAGTTCAGTTAAAGCATCTTTTGGAGTAGCTTCCATACCATTAATCCTGCCATGATGAACCAGGTTTATAAAGTCTTCTCCCATGACAGCTCTGGCAATCCCCCAAACTCTTTCTGCTGCTTTTGACCTTAGTTTTAAGCTAAGCCCCATTTTAATTTCTTGTCCAGATTGTCCAGGTCCAACTAGAGCGATTTTATAGTTTTGTCCTATCTCAATAGCATCAACCATATTTTTGTATTATATAGGCAACAGTTAAAAACACAAGAGGTATTTTACCGGTAATTCTCCGGAATTGCAGCTCGTAATTCATCAAACACCCATCTCTCAATATCTCTGGGCTTTCCTCCGGTAATATCATTAATCTCGGCGCGAGTTCTAGGTGGTCTTATGGTAACAATTCCTCTTTCAAAGAAATGAAATCCGCGGTCTTCATAATTAGTATCACCTACAAGCCCTATTCCCACGGGTAAAACCGCCAATTTTTTAGCACCCTCCTCTTCAGCCTCACTAAGTAAATCATTAATTAAAGTGCTACTTGCTTCTCCTAATCTTGATTTGCGATGTCCTTGAGGAACTGCTAAAACTGTACCTCCTTGTGCTAACCTTTTTCCGCTAGCTTCTAAAAACTCTCCAAGTCCAGCCATAAAACTTCTGCTTTTTAACCCAAGCACCCTTGCATTTGAATATACAACTATTGGCATAGTATCAACTCCAACCGCTTTAGCAAAATAAGTGATATGCCAATAGTATTCATGAGCTCCTAAGGCCAGCAAACCTCCTCTTTTACTAAATTCCCTATTCTTAAAAAGTACAGAATATAAATCATTAAACTCCCTTTTACCATAGTGACCTATTGGAATAACCTCCCCATAACCAGCCTCTAAAAGTTCGGCTGCTTTTTCCAGATTTTTTTGAGACTCTGGATCTAATTTTTGACGAGGAAATAATTTATCAACAATGGCACGTGCCGGAATTTGTAAGGCTTGTTGTATTGGATGAATGTGATGGCTTTTTTGTTGTAACTCTTTAGACATAAATTTAAGAAATTATATAATAATGCGTCAAATGGTGTATTGTGATATATTTATGAGGATATGTTACTCGAAACTAGGTTAGGAAAGAAAAATCTCTCACAACTTGAACCTGCTGCTTTAGAAAACATGCATCGACTAATAGAAAATACGAAATGGGATACCAATTTGGTTGATACTTTATACAGAAAAACTAATATAGTAGCAGGAGGTGTAGATATTTGTTACATACCCGAGCTAGAAGATGTAATGAATAGCACTCCATCATTAATTCGTGCGATATTCTCACCAATAGAAATAGCCTATTGTAGAATTAAATTAAAACCAGCAGAACACTTTGCTGCTCGATATGCTACTAAAGAGGCTGGATTTAAAGCTTGCGGATATAGATACAGAGATATTACAGTTAATCAACTTCCTGATGGTAAACCTACAGTTGTATTGAAGGGGGACGCTACAGAAAGAGCTAAGTTATTAAATGCAGGTTTACATCTGCTTAGTTTAAGTTATAGTCATGATTACGCCGTCGCACAGTTAATAGTTTTGCAGGCAACATGAGATCCTTATGAGGCGTTGATTCCATTGACATTATTAGATAAATAATGATACTGTTGCTTTGGATTTCTGAACTGCCACAAATATATGGTTGAGGTTGAATCAAACGGAATTATAAATCCAAATAGGCTAGGTGGTGGAGTTTTTGTAGTAACCGGCGGGAATAAAGGAATTGGTAGAGCAACAGTTCATCGTCTTGCACAAGAAGGTGCTTTAGAAGTTATTATTCTTTCTAGGTCTTCAGCTGATGAGGCTATTGTTCAAATTGACCCCTTTAATACTAAAGGTTTCTGGATTGCTTGTGATCTTTCTGATGAATCAAGTACTGCGCATGCTGCTGAACAAGTCAAGAAAGAAGTTGAAGCAATCGGTAAAAGAATTAAAGGTTTAGTCAATAATGCTGGTATTACTGAAAAAGACTTGGGAAGCAGGGGGATTCTTTATGATTTCATTGGACGTGAGCATATTGAAAAGATGTTTCAAACTAATTATATAGGACCAAGAATGTTAACTGCTCATCTTTTGCGAAGAGATTTATTTGATCATGCAGAGCCCGACACAGAGCCTTTTGTAGACCAGGTTCCGTCCATTGTAAATATTTCAAGCGTTCGTGGTAAGAATTGGGTCATGATGGGTGCTGACTATGATGCTTCCAAAGCAGCAGTGATTACTTGGACAAAATCCATTACAGCTTCCGTTTTTCAAGAATACGGTTATTTCATAAAAGCTAATGTAGTATGCCCGGGATTTATTACGACGGAAATGACTGATGATATTCCACCTCGTTTGGCAGCTATTCTTAAATATTCAACTCCTCTTAGGAGATTTGGTACTCCGGAAGAGGTGGCAGCCGAAGTAGCTAATTTATGTAGTGTTGACACTGGCTTTACAACTGGAGATGTACGTTCAATGGATGGTGGTCTGGGAGGCGGAGTTTCTCCTTCTATGTTGTTATATGAAGCTGGAGTTGACTTTCCTAAAAAAGGATAAATTAATTTATGGTACAATCTGATAGACTAGCTGAATTTGATTTTTCGAAGGAGGATACTCTTATTTTTGGTGCCACTAATAAGAGTATC
>Ga0209542_10001484_pt1 | contig 54930 bp, 54 predicted proteins | sample RifCSPhighO2_01_FD_184028 | JGI IMG/M metagenome (GOLD analysis project Ga0209542, IMG submission 184028) | Soil microbial communities from Rifle, Colorado - Rifle CSP2_plank highO2_0.1 (SPAdes) (version 2) | ecosystem: Environmental > Terrestrial > Deep subsurface > Rock core/Sediment ... | reverse complement strand
CCCATGCCGATCAGCCGGCCTTGGTGGAATGGGTTAGCCAAGCCAACAAAGAAAACAAACTTAAGAAAGTTTTTATCGTCCAAGGCGAAGAGGAATCCGCCAAAGCTTTGGCTGGGCAGATAGAAAGCAAAGAGAAGGTCGAAGTCGTTATACCTAGTCAGAATCAAACTTTTGAGTTATGATTTAGTTAATCAACCAGAGACCGAGTGGGTACACCCAGCCCTTTCCATAATATCCACGAATTAACTTTTATGGATACTTTAGAAAGAGCTGGGTATGTACCCCGAGGTCTCTCGAGATGATGATTGAAGAAAAAGGAAAATTGAATTTACCGGCTTCTAAACTACCGGAGGAGCCGGTTAAGCCGGCGGACGACTTTAGAAATTCTCTGCATTGGAGAGTTTTTCGGATTCTTTCGGAATTCGTGGATGGCTGGCAATTTTTGGCGGATTTCAAGAAAACCGTTTCTTTTTTCGGTTCAGCCAGGTTTCAGGAAGATAATAGATGGTATGGAGAAGCCCGCAAACTGGGTAAGATGATGGCGGAAGCCGGTTTTGCGGTGGTGACGGGAGGTGGTCCGGGCATTATGGAGGCGGGCAACCGAGGAGCGGTGGAGGGCGATGGCAAGTCTTTGGGTTTGAATATTAAATTGGCCATGGAACAGCGTATTAATCCTTATGTTAAAGAAAGCACCGCCTTTCATTATTTCTTTGTCAGAAAGATTATGCTCTCCTTTGCGGCGCGGGCCTACGTTTTCTTTCCGGGCGGATATGGCACCTTGGATGAAGTTTTTGAAATTTTGACCTTGATTCAGACCAAAAAGATATCTGATAAAATCCCGGTCGTTTTAATCGGGAAAGAATTTTGGGAACCGATCAGCAAATTGCTGACGGAAGAAATTTTTGAAAAGAACAAGGCGGTGGATGAAAAAGATCTGAAGATTTTTCATATTGTTGATTCGGCGGAAGAGGCTTATGAACTGATCAAAGATGCGCCGCCACGGGAAGATTGGTACTATTAATTAGTAGCTAGTTTTTAGTAGCTGGTTTCTAGTTTTAGCACTCTTGACTCAAGAGTGCTAACTGTTATAATGGTCTTAAAATAACTATGGAATTAAAAAGACATCATTTAACCGGACGGGAAGAGTTTCCTCTGGTGGCGCTGAAAAATGTCGTTCTTTTGCCAAGGATTGTGATCCCCCTGGTAGTACAGAGACCCAAGTCAGTAGCGGCTCTGGAAGGGGCTTTGGGCAAAGACGGCCACTTGGTTTTTGTCGCTCAAAAAAATCTCAAAGATCAGGCGGGACCAGCGGATTTTTTTGAGATTGGCACCATTGGCCGGATTATTTCGGCCAACCGGGCTGGCGACGGCTCTTTTAATGTTAACGTCGAGGGGCTAAGCCGGGTTAAAATTAACGATTTTGTTCAAAATGAGCCCTTTTTTCGGGCCAAAGTCGAACCGACTAAGTTAGTCTATAAAGAAACGGTGGAAACGGAAGCATTGGCCAGAACGATTATCGAACAATTTAAAAAAGTGACGGAATCTAAAATGTATCCTTCCGTTTTACCGAATTTTCTTTTTGGTCTCCAGCAGGTTAACGATCCGGAGCAGCTGGCCAGTTTAATTACAATCAATCTTAACCTGGAATTGGCCGAACAACAGGATATTTTGGAAACTTCGGATTTGGCCGAAACCATGAGGAAATTAAATGTTTTTCTCACTCGGGAAATTGAAATTCTGGAAGCGGAAAAAAAAGTGGTGAAAGAGACCAAACGCCAGCTCGGCAAAATGCAAAAGGAAATTTTCTTGCGGGAACAACTGAAAAGCATTGAAAAAGAATTGGGGATGGAAGACGAAAAAGGAGAGTACGACCAGTTGCGGGCCAAAATTAAAAAAGCCAGCATGCCCAAAGAGGTAGAGGCTAAAGCTCTCAAAGAATTAAACCGTTTGGAAAAAATGCCCATGTTCAGTCCGGAAGTTTCTTATTTGCGGACCTATCTGGATTGGCTGGTGGAATTGCCGTGGTCGGTAGCAACGCGCAAATCGATCGATTTAAAAGAAGCGGAAAAAGTTTTGGATAAGGATCATTTTGCCCTGGACAAAGTCAAAGAAAGAGTTTTAGAATATTTAGCCGTTCAAAAGCAGGTCGGCAAAGTGCGGGGGCCGATTTTGTGTTTCTTCGGTCCCCCGGGCACGGGGAAAACTTCCATTGGCCGTTCGATTGCCAACTCTTTGGGGAGAAAATTTGTCCGTGTTTCTTTGGGCGGACTGCACGACGAAGCTGAATTACGAGGACATCGGCGAACTTATGTCGGAGCTTTGCCCGGCAGGATTATTCAGGGCATTCATACCGCCACGGCTAAAGATCCTGTTTTTATGCTGGATGAAATAGATAAAATCGGCCAGGATTTCCGCGGCGATCCGGCCTCCGCTCTCTTGGAAGCGCTTGATCCGGAACAAAATTTTTCTTTCTCCGATAATTATCTGGAGGTTCCTTTTGACTTATCCAATGTCATTTTTATTACTACCGCCAATCGGCTCGATACCATTCCTCCGGCTTTGCGGGACCGTCTTGAGATTATTGATTTTCCCGGTTACACCGAGGACGAAAAAATTCACATTGCCAAACAATTTTTGATTCCCAAATTGCTTGAACAGCATGGCCTAAAGGCCAAAACTGTTTCCATGGATGATACTATTTTGGCTGATGTTGTTCGTCGTCATACCAGTGAAGCGGGGGTGCGAGAGTTGGAGCGAAAGCTGGCGACTATTTTTAGAAAAATTACCAGACGGGTGGTGGAAAACGGCGCTACTCGCTCACCGGGAAATAAATCACCGTTCAAAATCCATGTTGATCACGAACAACTTCACAAATTTTTAGGTCCGGCCAGATACACTCATCAAATGGCCGAGAAAAAAGACGAGGTGGGAGTGGTGACTGGGTTGGCCTGGACGCCCGTCGGAGGGGAGGTGTTGACGATTGAAGCTACTAAAATGCCCGGAAAGGGCAAACTAATCTTGACCGGGCAATTGGGCGAGGTGATGAGAGAGTCGATTAGTGCGGCCTTGAGCTATGTTCGTTCCAATGCGGATCGTTTCAAAATCAAGGACGATTTTTATAAACATGATATTCATATCCACATTCCTTCCGGAGCCATTCCCAAAGACGGGCCGTCAGCTGGCGTAGCGATGATGACGGCTATTATCTCTCTTTTAACCAAACGGGTCGTTTCTCGCAACGTGGGAATGACCGGAGAAACTACTCTCCGTGGCAAGGTTTTGGAAATTGGCGGCATTAAAGAAAAAATTCTGGCGGCTCACCGGGCTGGATTGAAAACCATTGTTATGCCCGAAGACAATAAAAAGGATTTAGAAGATGTCCCCGCTAAAATCAAGAAATCTTTAAAATTCATTTTTGCCAAAACTATCGACGATGTCTTGAAAGTGGCTTTGAAGTAAAATACAATAGAGACATGTATCTCTATTGGGAAATCTTTGTCAGAATTTTAGTGGCGGCCGGTTTGGGGGCGCTGATTGGTTTTGAACGGGAGCGTTCTCATAAATCAGCCGGTTTAAGAACCAACGCTCTGGTGTCTACCGGGGCGGCTCTCTTGACCATTATCTCCCTTTCTTTTGTTGGTCCGGGTACGGATCCCAGTCGGATGGTTTCCAATATCATTGTGGGGATTGGTTTTATCGGGGGCGGGGCGATTATGCGGGAAGGCTCTCGAGTGATGGGCATTACGACGGCAGCCACTTTATGGGTGGTGGCGGCTATTGGGATTGCGGTGGGAATGGGATTTTATTGGGAAGCGCTTTTTACCACCGGAGTGGTTTACTTTATTTTGACCATTCTTTGGATTTTGGAGAAAAAAGTGGGAGGAAAAGTTCTTTACGACAATGGCCATAACAACAATCTTCACCAATAGGTTTTATTCCGCGGTAGCGGTACTAATGGGAGGAGTGATCGGAGTAGGCATCTTCGGGGTGCCTTTTGTTTTTGCCAAGGCCGGTTTTTTGACCGGCTTTTTCTTTTTAATCGGTCTGACTTTTTTAGTTTTGACTATTAATTTGGCTTATGGGGAGGTGATTTTGAGAACAGACAAGCCTCATCAATTAGTCGGTTATGCCGATATTTATCTGGGAGATTTTGCCAAGAAAATTACTTTTTTTGCTTTTGTACTGGGAATTTACTCCGCTCTTTTGGCCTATATCGTGGTGGCGGGGGAATTTTTAACCAATATCGTCTCTTTAAAATTTTATTTCTCACCCACTGCTTTGGGGACCCTTTTTTTTACTGCCGGGGCCATCGCCGTAGCGGCCGGATTCAAAACTGTAACCAAAATAGATTTTTGGGCCGTCTTGTTTTATGTGGCGGCCGTCTTGGGCGTTAGTATTTGGGGACTACCCCACCTTGATTTTTCTAACTTTGATCTTTTCCATAAAGAATTTTGGTTTTTACCTTACGGAGTGATTCTTTTTGCTTTGACCGGCATGTCTTCCATTGTTTTGCAAAGAGAAGTTTTGGAAGGCAAAGAGTTTCTTTTGAAAAAATCCATTTGGTGGGGGACTCTTTTGCCGGCCGTAATTTATTTGCTTTTAGCTTTGGTAGTGGTGGGCATTTCCGGGGAAGCCACCTCGACGGAAGCGGTGGCCGGGTTGCTTCCTTTTTTGGGTCAAAAAATTATTATCCTCGGTTCTCTTTTCGGCCTGGTAGCCATGTTTACCTCTTTTGTAAACTTAAGCCGAGTTTTACAAGAGTCTTTTGCTTTTGACTGGCATTTGCCCAAATTTTGGGCTTGGTTCTTCGCTCTCTTTCCCCCTTTCTTGATTTTTCTTTTCGGGGTGCGGGATTTCATCAATATTATCGGCCTTGCCGGCTCTTTATCCATCGGCTTGCTTTCCATCATCTTTATTCTCATTTACGGCAAAGTGAAAAAACTCGGCCACCGTATTCCGGAATATTCTCTCAATTTTCCCAGATGGTTCTGGTATTTAGCGATGCTCTTGTTCTCAATCGGAGTAGTTCTGGCTTTGATCAAGTAGGCCTGATTATATAAGGATTTAGTGGGCCCTATAAATGAAAGAACAACCGGGAAAGGGTTAGAAGTTGAAAAGGGTAAACAATAAACATGATTGCCAGCATAGAAAAATATTTGTTTTATCTCTTTATTTTTGCCCTGCCTTTTCAGACAAGGATAATTTTAAAATCCTGGGGAGTGGGTTTTAATGAATGGAGTTCCGCTTTTTTGTATGGTACGGATCTGTTGCTGATTTTGCTTTTTATTTTGTGGATTATTAGAAAGGGTTTTCCAAGGTCGAACCTAGTCGATACAAGATCCGATCTTGTATCATACAAGATCGGATCTTGTACGCAGTTTCTGTTTTTTATTTTTTTGGTCATTGCGGCTTTGTCTATTACCCAAGCCGGAAATAAAATTTTAAGTTTTTATAGTTGGCTTAAAATTTTGGAGTTGGCAGGGCTTTATTTTTATGTCCGATCTTCCCTGGGAAAAGTTTTTACTTTGAACGGGGCTTTTTTGGCTGTGATTATTTCAGGTTTTTTTCAAAGTCTAATTGCTATTGGCCAATCATTATTACAGCATAGTTTAGGACTGAAATGGCTGGGGGAGTCTATTTTGAGAAACAACTTCAGCGGAGTGGCGGTCGTGGCCACAGAAGGGGAGAAGTTTTTGCGGGCTTACGGCGCCACTCCGCATCCTAATATTTTGGCGGCCTGGCTCTTTTTGGCCATTTTCGCTTTTTATTTCTTGTTTTTATACCGTGCTCAAAAATCAGGAGATACAACCATCCAGGGGCGTAGTGGGTACAGTTTTGGAGAGCTTGCGGATCCAAAACTATGTACCCCGAAAGCCCCTCGCAATATTTTTGCGTTGATGATTTATTCAGTTTTGCTTTGGGGACTATTTTCTACTTTTTCTCGAGTAGCTATTGGACTATGGATAGCCGGGATTGTCGTCAGGTTACTAATTATTTGGTTAAAAAAGAAAAAATATAATCTTGGTCTGGCTTTTAAAAATCGTTTAAGATTACTGTTGGGGATTACTCCGGTGGTCGTCATTGTTTTTGGATTTTTTTATTGGCCCCAAGTACAGTCCAGAATTTTTATTTCTTCTCAAGAACAGGCGGTGAGCCAGAGAATTTTATATAATAAATTAGCCAGCCAAATGATTACGGATAAACCTTTGCTCGGGATTGGTCTGGGGCAATTCGTGAGAGTAACGCAGGTTAAATTTAAAAATTATCCCGACTTTTTCTATCAGCCAGTTCATAATATGTATCTTCTGATCGCCAATGAAATTGGCTTGTTGGGAGTGGCTGCTTTCCTTGGTTGGCTGGCGGCTTTAATTTGGGCATATATTAGAAATAATAAATTTAAAGAGTTTTATCATATTTCTTTTTTTATTGTCTTTTTGTCGATCTTAGCCATGGGCTTATTTGATCATTTTTTATGGACTCTCCAGCAAGGACAATTAATCTTTTGGCTGACCGTGGGCTTAATATCTGCTTCAGGAAAAACATTAGAAGTAGTATAATCAACCAGTATGGAAAATCTGCTTCTTTTTATTCAAAATCACGCCCCCTACCTTTTGAACCACAAGTACCTCTTTTTGTTTTTGGGAGGAATGATAGAAGGAATGAACTCTCTTGTTTTGGGCGGATTTATAGCTTCTACCGGGCAGGTGAAATTGCAATTTCTTCTCCCTTTGCTGGTAGTGGCCCATACCATCAATGGCTATGGGTGGTACTTGGTCGGCTATTTAGGCGGCGCCAAAGCTCTTGACAAATGGGGGCATAAAAATAAAATCAGCCACCAAGTCATTAATAAAATCCAAGACTATTTCAAAAGATATAGCGGTCGGACCATCATGTTTGCCAAATTCACTTTTTCTTTGGAAATCGCCACCATGATTTTGTGCGGATCTCTGAATTACAACTTAAAAAAATTTTCCAAATACAATTTTTACGGTTCGGCTGGCTGGGTGGCGATGACTGTTTTTATCGGATACTTTTTTGGCCAAAGTTTTAAGCTGATTTTCACTGTTCTTAAAAGTTTTACCTTGCTGGTCCTCTTTTTGGCGGCAGCCATTATTATTGTCTATATCTTAAAAATCCTGCTTAAAAAATATTTTATCGGCTATTTAACCATTCAGGAAAAGATCAAAGAATGGACGGAAAAAATCCGCGATTGTTTTGATGATTTAATGAAAAACGGAGTAAAATGAGAGGTGTGGATATCTATTGGAGTTTTTACTAAAATTTTGTTATAGTTTAAAACAAGCATGAATCCCGTACGAAGTAGCCCTAATGGGTTGTATGGGATGGCTAATTTGTTAATAAAGTAGTACCATTTACATATCTAAACTTATGACATGATTTTTACTACTTCGTTCGGGATGAACAAACTAAGAAAATCCCTTTTTATTGGCCTTTTTGCGTTACTTTTGTTGCCTTTGACCTCGGTTTTGGCTGCAGAACAAACGCGCTATCTGGTGCACTCAAATAGCCAATTTTGGAAAAACGCTTTCAATGCCAGGCATGAATTTAAAGACGGTTTTACTGCCAATCTTAATGATTGGCAGCTTCGTTTTGCCAAGATTTTAGGAGTAGCAGTCGAACCGGTGGGGATTTTACAGATTTTACCGGAGGAAGAAATAAAAGCTCCCAAAACTAATACCAAAGCCCGTCCTATGCCATCGGATCAGATTTCTTGGGGCATGGAAATGATTTACGGTTCTTCTGAACTGACGTCCACTTCCGGTGGGGAGGGAGTAAAAGTGGCGGTGGTTGATACCGGTATTACCGCTAGTCATCCTGATCTCAAATCCCGTTTGGTCAAATGCAAAGATTTTACCAGTGCCAGATTTCCGATGGTCAATGGCAAATGCGAGGATAAAAATGGCCATGGCACCCATATTTCTGGAATTGTGGCGGCTGACGGCGGTATGGATGGCTTAGGAATTTATGGGGTCGCTCCGGCGGCCGGTTTATATGCTTTTAAGGTTTGCACCGTTAATGGCACTTGTTATGCTGACGATGTGGCGGCTGCTATTATAAATGCCGCTGACGACGGGGCCAATATCATTAACTTAAGTTTAGGTTCAGATCGGCCTTCGAGCCTGATTGATGAGGGGGTTGCTTACGCCGTTTCCAAAGGAGTTTTAATAGTAGGGGCAGCGGGCAATGACGGCCCTTATTCGGAGAGTATTGACTATCCGGCAGCTAACGTCGGAGTGGTGGCTGTTGGGGCTTTTGATATACTTTTAAAAATAGCGGATTGGAGTTCTCGGGGGATTAACAGCCAGACTACCCCGCTTGTTATAGAGGCGAAAGACATGGAGTTGGCTGCTCCAGGAGTTAATATAGAATCCACTTGGAATAACGGGGGGTATACTTTTTTGTCCGGTACTTCCATGGCCGCTCCTTTTGTCAGCGGTTTGGCTGCTAAATTTTGGGCGGACTTGCCTTTAGAAACTGAAAATCCGGCTCAAGTCGTTAGAGAGCTTTTACAAAAGAACACTATGGATATTGACGCCATTGGAGAAGACGATGCTTCCGGTTTCGGGTTTTCTAAAATATTGTCTCAACCGTAAAAATTTAAAACGTTTACCAGACAGAAGCTCGTCGTATGGCGGGCTTCTGTCTTTGAGATGTGGAAAACGGCTAGCTAAAATTAATTATGCTTGTTAAGATAGAAGCATGGTTAATCGGGTAATCAAGCGCTTGGTAGCTTCGGATTTTGTTTTTAATTTTGCCTTTGGATTAATGGCGCCGATTTTTGCCGTTTTTATTTTAAAAAATGTGCCGGGCAGTTCTTTGCGGGTAATAGGCTTGGCTACTACTTTTTACTGGGTTTCTCGCACTTTGACCACTATCCCTTTATCGCGCTTTATGGATAAAACTGACGGCGAGCGGGACGAATACTATTTTTCTCTGGTCGGCTCCTTTATTATCGCTTCTGTTCCCTTGTTTTACCTTTTTGTAAAAATGCCCTGGCATTTATACTTGATTCAGTTAATTTACGGCTTGGCCAATTCCATGGCCGTGCCGGCTTGGCGAATTTTATTTACCGACCATATCGACAAAGGCAGAACCGGTTTTGAGTGGTCTTTGGAAGATGTGGCCATTGGCATTTCGGTTGGCGCCAGCGCTTTTTTGGGTTCAATTTTGGCCGAAAAATTCGGCTTTCAAACTCTCTTGGTTCTTGTTTCTTTTTTTGGTTATGCCGCTACGCTGGTTTTAATTCCGTTGCATAAAGATGCCAAGACTCTGGCCGAAATCAAAAAAGAAAAACGCCTTGCCACTATTTTAGAAAAACGTAAAAATCCAACGCCTCTAAAAATAGACGGGACCAAATGAACTTCGAACTGGCCAAAATCTTTAATGAGATGGCGGTGTTTTTGGATATTAAAGACGTGGAATTTAAGCCGCGCGCTTACGAGCGCGCGGCTTATTCTTTAGAAAATCTGGACAGAAATGTCAAGAGTATTTACCAAGAGGGCGGCCTTAAAGCGCTTTTGGAAATTCCGGGGGTGGGAGAGAGAATTGCCGAAAAAATAGAGGAATATATTAAGACGGGGAAAATTAAAGAGTATCAAAAGTTTAAAAAAGAATGGCTGGTCAATATCGAGGAACTTAACCGGATAGAAGGAATCGGACCGAAAAATATAAAGAAAGTTTATCGTCAACTTGGAGTAACTAATGCGGAAGAAATGAAAGCCGCCGCCGAAGCTGGGAAAATAGCCGCCATTCCTGGTTTGGGAAAAAAAGTACAAGAAAAGATTTTGAAAAGTTTGGAATTTCTTAAAGAGTCTAGAGGAAGATTTCTCCTTTCTTCTGTTCTGCCGTTGGCCAGGAAAATAGTGGAAACATTGCACATTTTGCCGGAAGTGAAAAAAGCGGAATACGCCGGTTCAATTAAAAGAATGCAGGAAACGATCGGGGATTTAGATATTTTAGTGATTTCTGAAAAATCGGCTAAAGTAATGGATTTTTTTGTAAAGATGCCGGAAGTAGAAGAAGTTTTGGCTAAAGGATCGACTAAAACCACGGTTCGTTTAAAAAACGGTCTGCGGGCTGATGTACGGATCGTACCCCCGGAATCTTTCGGGGCCGCTTTGCAGTATTTTATCGGAGATAAATATCATAATATCGTAGTAAGAGAAATTGCCGTTAAAAAAGGATATAAGTTAAACGAATACGGACTATTCAAAGGAAAAAAAAGAATTGCTGGAAAAGACGAAAAAGCAATTTACGAAAAATTAGGGATGCAATGGATGCCACCGGAACTAAGAACTAACCATGGGGAAATTGAAGCGGCCCTTGCCGGAAAATTGCCTGAATTGATTGGATATAAAGAGATAAGAGGAGATTTGCAGGTGCAAACCGACTGGACGGATGGCGACCATTCGATTGAAGAGATGGCCAAAGCGGCGCAAAAAGAGGGGTTGGAATACATCTGCATTACCGACCACACGGTGTCTTTGGCTATGACTGGCGGCAATGATGAGAAGAGGCTTTTAAAACAGATGGCCGAGATTGATAAAATTCAGAAAAAGTTTTCGGACTTCAAAATTTTAAAAGGAGCGGAAGTGAATATTTTGAAAGACGGCTCTCTGGATATTGAAGATGAGGTGCTGGCTAAATTGGATGTAGTCGGCGCTTCGGTGCACTCCAATTGGTCAATGAGTGAAAAAGAAATGACCGAAAGAATTACTAAAACCATGGAAAATCCCCATGTCGATATTATTTTTCATCCCACCGGCCGGATCATTCAAAAAAGAGAAGCTTATAAAGTCGATATGACCAAACTTATCCAAACAGCCAAACGAACCAAAACTATTTTGGAAGCTAATGCTTGTCCCGTTCGGCTGGATTTGAAAGACGAATACATTCGCCAAGCAATTGAAGCAGGCATCAAAATTGCTATTGATTCCGATGCCCACTCCATCAGTCATTTCAAATTTTTAGAATATGGTATTGCGCAAGCCCGCCGGGGGTGGGCAGAAAAGAAAGACATTATCAACGCTCATCACTGGGAAGAGATGCTTAAAATGTTAAAATAAAAAGCGTCTTGGTGACGCCTGGCTAAAATTGTTCTCCGTTTTTTCTGGCTTGTTTTAAAAGGTTCGTAGCCCTCAACAGTTTTTTGCGAAGCACTTTGTCGTGGTCAGCATGGTCTGCCACTCGGATCATCTTGCAAATTTCGTCATAAGCAATATGGCTCCTTCGTCCAGCGCTAAATGGGTGAAATTCGTTAAAAAATCGTCCGGTAGTTAAATAGCAGTAGAAGGTAATTGGGCAAAATATTCTTTGACCGATTCTTGCCCTGATCAATTTACCGGAGGTTGTGCTGTCAAGAAACCAGCGTATTTTTTTGCCTTTGGCCGCTTTTCTTTTTTGAATGATTTCCAGAATGTCTTTGGCGGTGGTGGTTTGTTGAGTTTTCATTGTCGCCTTTTTCTTTTCAAGGCTGCTTTGATAATAGTAAATTTCTTGGCAAATTCTTTAACATCAACCTTGAACGTCGGCAATTTTTTGAAATTTTGGTATGTCTTTGCTATTTTTATTGTTTTTTCTTTGGCTTTCACTATGGACTCCTTTTTTAAGATGCTTTATTTGTTAACATAGTATGAGAAAGGTACAACTTTGTAAACATGACCAAATTTCAAGAAAAAGTGTACAAGGCAGTTTCCAAAATTCCCAAAGGGGAAACGAGGAGTTATGTTCAAATCGCCAAAGCCATTGGGCACCCGAAGGCTTATCGAGCCGTCGGCAATGCTCTAAACAAAAATCTGTTTCTCGGTGTCGTTCCTTGCCATCGGGTGGTTCGTTCCAACGGTCAGCCAGGTGGTTATGTACTAGGAACAAAGAAAAAGATACAATTATTACAAGCAGAGGAAGCGGAGTGATTATATCTTTTTCCGGACGCTCACTTTTTTTCGGCGAAAAAGTTCGCTCTTGTAAGCGGTGGATTCGGAAAGAGTTATGAGAGTAATTATACTCTTTCCGTCCAGCTCGCCTCTTTTTCCGCATAATTCTACTGAATAGACTACAAAAGAGGCTCGCGAGCAATCCACCGCTTACAACGCCTCCAAAAGACAAAATCACTCCGCTTCCTTATTTTATTTATGTCTAAGCGAATCTTATTAGTCGGTGGAGGGTCGGGGGGTCATGTTTTTCCCTTGCTGGCTGTGGTTGAATCTTTGCAAAAAATGGCTGCTCAACGAGGCAGTTCCGTTGAGTTAATTTTACTTGGGGAAGGAAAATTCTTTGAAGAAGCCGCCAAAAAAAGCGGCTTGAGATATAAAAAAATTATGGCCGGCAAAATGCGCCGTTATTTCAGTTTGCTTAACATGCTTGACCTTCCAAAAATACTCATTGGTTTAGTCCAGTCTTTTTGGCACCTATTTTGGCTGATGCCCGATGTTATTTTTACCAAAGGCGGCTATGCGTCTGTTCCGCCGGCGATCGCCGCTAAATTTTTCCTTATCCCTCTTTATGTGCATGACTCCGACACTATTCCCGGAGCGGCCAACCGCTGGCTCGGTAAATTGGCTAAAAAAGTTTTCGTTTCTTTTGAAATGGCCAAGCAATATTTCCCAACCGGGAAAACTGAACTGACCGGCAATCCAGTTCGTCAAGAAATTTTAAACGGCGACCGTAACCAAGCTTTGCAATTTTTTAAACTTTCCGATCAACTACCGACAATTTTAGTTTTAGGCGGCAGCCAAGGTGCGCAAAAAATTAATGAAGCAATTATTCAATCCGCACTGAAGCTTACTTCTAAATTTCAAATTATCCATCAAACCGGCGATTCGAATTACTCTGAAGTTCAAAAATCTTCCGAGCAATTAATCAACTATCACTCCTATCCCTTTTTAGATTCGGCTAATCTATCTTTAGCTTATGCCGCAGCGGATGTAATAATCTCTAGGGCCGGCGCCAATTTTCTTTCGGAAATTTCCGCCTTAAGCAAGCCAGCCATTGTTATTCCCATTAAAAGATCGGCTGCCAATCACCAGTATTACAATGCCGTTGAATTTTCCAAATATGGGGCGGTGATTATCGAAGAAGATAATTTGGTCCCAAGTGTTTTAATAGACCAAGTTGAAAAGGCTTATCAAAATCGGATGGAAATAGGTCAAAAAATAAAAGACTTTGCTTCTCCCGATGCCGCCGATAAAATCGCCGCCGAGCTCTTGATTTAAAATTGCATTTTCGCCACACCTTGCTCTTTTTTTATTCTTGAAACTTTGTTATTCTTTTTTCATGCTTTGGCAGACTTTGGGATTTGAAAATATAAAGAGATATTTTGAGAGGGCGGTGAGTGAAGACTCTTTGGAACACGCTTATCTTTTTAGCGGGCAGGAGATGATTGGTAAGAGAACTTTTGCCATAGAACTGGTTAACCATCTAAGGGGCGCAGGCGGTACAGTTTTTGAGAGCTTGCGGGTCAAAAACTATGTACCCCGAGAGCCCCTTGCGATAGACCCTGACTTATTAATCTTGGGAAATGAGATTGTTGGCATAGATGAGATTCGTAAACTTAAAAACTTTTTGAGTTTAAAGCCGTATGCGAGTAAATACAAAGTGGCCATTATTGATGATGCTCATCAGATGAGCGCCGAAGCGGCCAATGCCATGTTGAAAGTTTTAGAAGAACCTCCTGCCCATTCCCTGATTATTTTAATCAGCGCCAATCCGCAGGCATTGTTGCCGACGGTCTATTCCCGTTGCGTGGAAATAAAATTTGCCCCGCATCCAAGAGGTCAGTTGTTAAAGTATTTAGAAAAATTGGGGTTGAACGAAACGCAAGCCAAATTTTTAGCCGATTTTTCCAATGGCCGTTTGGGATTGGCTTATCGGCTGAAAGAAAAGGACGCTTTTAAAGACATCAAAAAGCATTTAGAAGATTTCAATAAAATATTGAGATTGAATATCAACGAGCGATTGAAGTTTGCGGAAAAGGCCTTGGCAGGCGATAATGGTTCGGAAAAAGCTATCGCACTGCTGCTCTACTGGATGTTTTATCTGCGTTCCAATTTTTCCCGGAAATTAAAAATAAATCGGGCCAGAGTTTTAAGAAATATCCTTGAAACTCGACAAATCTTATCCCATTCGCAATTTAACACCAGATTAGCCTTGGAAAACTTATTAATCAATTTATAGAAGTGCAAAAAGATAAAAATAATTTTGCTTATATTGACGGAACTAATCTCCATAAAGGTGTTAATAGGTTAGGCTGGAAAATTGACTACAGACGACTGCGCTTATGGTTAAAAAACAAATACGATGTTGAACGTGCCTATGTTTTTCTTGGCATGGTTACAAAGTATACAGACATTTATAATTATCTTCAAAATGCTGGGTTTATTATAGTTTTTAAAGAAACTACTCATGATGGGGATGGTAAAATAAAAGGGAATTGCGACGCTGACCTTGTTTTGTGGTCAGTGCGTGATGTTTATGAAAGTAAATTTGATAGAGCCATTCTTGTTTCTAGTGATGGGGATTATGCTAGCCTCGTACAGTTTCTGCAGGAAAAAAACAAACTCTTAGCGATTCTTTCTCCAAACAACCATTGTTCTATACTTCTTAAGCGAACTGGTGCTAGAATAACTTATTTAGATTGGGTAAAACACAAAATATGTCGAAAATAAAAAGGCCCCCAATATGGCAAAACCATACAAGGGTCCTCTTCGTAGTAATATACTATATACTAGCAAAACTAAAATGAAAAGTCAATGATTATTTATCCACATTAATCAAGCTAAATTTATATGGACTTAAACCAGCATAAAAAACAATTTGATAAAGTGGTCGAGCACTTTAAGGGCGAGGCTGGCTCAATTCGGACTGGGCGGGCCACTTCTTCCTTGGTGGATGAGATCACCGTCGAACATTACGGAGGAAAATATCAGATTAAAGAGCTGGCCAGTATTTCCGTCCCTGAACCAAAAACTATTTTAATCCAGCCATGGGATAAAAGCGCCGCAGAGTCGATTGTAAAGGCCATTAAAAATAGTAACCTGGGACTGAATCCGATTTCCGATGGCCAAGGAGTTCGTCTAGTCATGCCGGCTTTGACCGAAGAACGCCGAAAAGAGTTTATTAAATTGCTTGGCCAAAAAGCGGAAGACGCCCATATTGCCGTTCGCCGGATCCGCGGCGAAATCTGGGACGACGTGCAGGAAAGAGAAAAAAGCCATGCCATCAGCGAAAACGAAAAATTCAAAGCCAAAGACGGCCTGCAGAAGTTGGTTGATGAGTACAATAAAAAAATCGAGGAAATCCAGAAGAAAAAAGAAGAGGAATTGATGATTTGAGAAAGGGGCAAACTGTGTTACTGTTTATAGCATGATTACGGCTTTAATCTTCATAATTATTATTGGTGTTTTGGTGTTAGTTCATGAACTCGGGCATTTTATTACGGCCAAGAGGGCAGGGATGAAAGTGGAGGAATTCGGATTTGGATTCCCGCCCCGGATTTTCGGCATCAAAAAAGGGGAAACCACCTACTCCATTAATTGGATTCCTTTTGGCGGATTCGTAAAAATTTACGGAGAAAGCGGAGAAGGCGCCGATGATTCTCGTAGTTTTGCATCTAAAAAAGCTGGAACGCGGGCTAAGGTGATCGTGGCCGGGGTGGTGATGAATGTGATCTTGGCTTTTGTTTTACTTTCTATTGGCAATGTGATGGGTCTAAGAACAGCGATTGCTGAAGATGACCAGAATCCATTAATTCTCGACCGCCGCATTCAAATCGTACAAGTTGTGCCTAATAGCCCGGCGGCCGAAGCCGGGTTAGAGCCGTTGGAGGAGATCATCGGTTTCGGCAATATTGCCGAATTCCAGAATTATATCAGCGGAAACAAGGGAAAAAATATTATCATGAAACTTGGACGGGGGAGGGATAATATTATTGAAAAAAATGTTATCCCTCGTTTGAATCCGCCAGCCGGGGAAGGACCCCTGGGCATTTCTTTAGCTGCCACCGGTGTAATCAAATATCCTTGGTATCGGGCGATTTACGAGGGAGCCAGGCATACCGGAATTTTGCTGATTAATACGGCCTATGGGTACGGGTCGATCATCAAAAATCTTTTCACCACCGGTTCACCGGGAGCGGATATTTCCGGGCCGATCGGTATTGCTAAATTTACCGGTCAGGCGGCCCGGATCGGTTTTGCTTATTTGCTTCAATTAACCGCGTTGATTTCTGTTAATCTGGCTATCTTGAATATTATTCCCTTTCCGGCTTTGGACGGGGGCAGGTTACTTTTTATCGGAATCGAAAAATTAAAGAGGTCTCCGATTTCCAGACGGGTGGAAAATCTGGTTAATGCTATTGGCTTTGCTCTTTTGATTTTGCTGATGATTTATGTAACAACTAAAGACATAAGTAGATTATTTTGATTTTCCAGCTCTTCGCCAGAGCACCTCTTCGGTCGTCAGAAATCCCAGCGTGATTTCTGACTCGCGCAAAGTTGCTCGCGTTGTCAAGAGCCCAGCCCCAGTTTTGAATCAAAGTCTTTAATTAAGTTAATTATCAGTGTAAAAAACTTATTTTATCACTGGATATCACTCAAAACTGGGGCTGGGTCGTTGACAAACCATGCCGCTCGCAGCTTTGAGCGTCCTCAGAGGTACTATGGCTTCGAGCTTAAAGATTAGTGAGTCGCCACTGCTTTTGGAGGCGTTTAAAACTGTGGATTGCTTAGTGATTAACTTTTCCAGCCCATGCGAAGCATAAGATGGAAAAGTTAATCACTGGTCGGAAAGAGTATAATTAATCCTTCACTCTTTCCGAATCCACAGTTTTAATGAGCGAGTTTTCCCGCTGGAGGAAAACGAGCGTCCGGAAAAAGCAGTGGAGACGAAGCTAAAACAATTATTATGAAACTATCTCAACTTTTTAGCCGGACAGAGCGCCAGGCGCCGAAAGATGAAACCAGCGCCAATGCGCAGTTTTTGGAGCGCGGAGGTTTTGTTTACAAAAATAACGCCGGCATATATACCTTCTTGCCCTTAGGATGGCGAGTAATGGGGAAAATTGCTCAGATTATCCGAGAAGAAATGAATGCTATTGGCGGACAGGAAATTTTTATGCCAGCTTTGGTAGACAAACGCTATATGGATGCCACTGGCCGCTGGGATGTGGAGGTGGCTTTTGAAGTAAAAGGTAAAAAAGAAAAGGAAGCCCGTTTTACTTTGGGATGGACTCACGAAGAAATTATTACGGAAATTGCCTCTAAATACATTAACTCTTTTAAAGATCTTCCTTTTTCTGCTTATCAAATTCAAACTAAATTCCGCGATGAACCGCGAGCCAAATCAGGTCTTTTGCGAGGAAGGGAGTTTATGATGAAAGACCTTTATAGCTTCCACGCTTCGGAGGGAGATATGATGAATTTTTATAGCGAAGTCCGCGCCGCTTACAATAAAATTTTCGAAAGATGCGGATTGAAGGCCTTTTACACCTTGGCAGCCGGAGGGGTCTTTACGGCTAGCACCACCAATGAATTTCAAGTCGTCTCTTCGGTGGGCGAAGATACTATTTTTGTCTGTACACAGTGTGAATATTCGGAAAACAAAGAGATCTCTTCTTTGAAAGACGAGTCGCTTTGTCTTAAATGCGGAGGCAGAGTCAAAGAAGAAAAATCTATCGAAGTAGGAAATATTTTTCCTCTAGGAACTAAATACACCGAGGCATTGCATCTTCAGTATGTCAGCGAAAGAGGAGAAAAGAATTTTGTGGTGATGGGTTCTTATGGAATCGGTTTGGGCCGGTTAATGGGCACGGTAGTGGAGGTCCACCACGACGACAAAGGCATTATCTGGCCGGAAAGTATTTCTCCATTCAGGGTGCATCTGATTGTCTTGGATAATGAGTGGGAAAAAGGCAATCAGCTTTACAAAAAACTACTGGATAAAGGCGTGGAAATTCTGTATGATGATCGCGAAGACAAAACAGCTGGAGAAAAATTTGCCGATGCGGACTTAATCGGCACGCCGATTCGCCTGGTGATTAGCGCCAAAACTTTGAAGGCGAAAAGCGTGGAGATGAAAAGGCGGGGCCAAGAAAAAGCGGAATTAGTGAAGTTATCAAATATGGAGAGGTATTTTTAATTGTAAAACTAAAACTGTCACCACTTCTTTTAAAATATGGCTAAGCGGTGCAAATAAACGAAGGTTGAAGTGGTGACAGTTTTAGTTAAAGAATGTGTTCAACAAATTCTTTGGCATTTTCTCAAAAGATATCGGCATTGATTTGGGTACGGCCAATACCCTTGTTTATATTCGAGGGAAAGGGATTGTCATTAACGAGCCATCGATTGTGGCCATCAATAATAAAACGGGGACGATTTTGGCCATTGGCGAGGAGGCGAGGAAAATGGTGGGGCGCACTCCCGGGTATATTGTGGTGGCCAGGCCGCTGGTCAATGGGGTGGTTTCCGATTTTGAAGTGACCGAACAGATGCTCAAATACTTTATTGACCGGGTGCATCGGGAAAGTTTTTCTCTAGTGCCTAGGCCCAGAGTGGTGATCGGTATTCCCTCCGGCGTAACCGAAGTGGAAAAAAGAGCCGTCGAAGATGCGGCTTATAATGCGGGAGCGCGTGAAGTTTATTTAATTGAAGAGCCCATGGCGGCGGCCATCGGAGCTCGTTTGCCGGTGCAGGAAGCGGCCGCTAATGTGATTATTGATATTGGCGGAGGTTCTACAGACATTGCCGTGATCTCGATGGGGGGCTTGGTGGCCTCCCGATCTTTACGGATTGCCGGCAATAAATTCAACGAAGATATTATCCGCTATCTGCGGGAGGAAAGGAATTTTCTAATCGGTGAAGCAACGGCGGAAAATTTAAAGATTCAGATTGGCTCCGCCTATCCTTTGGATGATGAGTTAAGCGCCGAAATTCGGGGGAGGGATTTGGTGACCGGTTTGCCAAAGGAAATTACCATAACTTCCGAAGAAATTCGCCGAGCTATTTCCCGTTCAGTGCGGCAGATTCTGGCTGAAATTAGAAGCACCATTGAAGAAACTCCCCCCGAATTGGTCGCCGATTTGCTTAATCGCAGTGTTTTTATTTCCGGCGGAGGAAGTTTGCTTCGAGGATTGGACGAGCTTATTTCTCACGAAATCAAACTGCCGGTTAAAATTGTGGATGACCCCCTTACTTCCGTCGCTCGCGGCTGCGGATTTGTTTTGGAACAGATTGATAAACTAAAGGAGGTGTTAGTGGAGACTTCCAAAGAAGTGTATTTGTAGATTGGGATACTTGCTTTTTACGGACGCTCGTTTGCTTCCAGTGAGCAAACTTGCTCACTAAGCGGCTCGCGAGCAATCAACCATCAGAATACCCCCAACGGGGTAAAAAAGTAGATGAGATGCAGACAAATCTTATTTGTCTGTCCCCACCGCTTACAATGCCTTCAAAAGCAAGTATCCCAATCTACTTTGATATTTTATTAAACAAAATAAAAAACCCGATCGTGACACGACAGGGCTGTATGTTGACCCAGGGAGAGGGTGGGCCAGAAATACACCTTTCTCCCTGGGGTGCGGTCCGCGCCGTGCGCGGGCCACTATTATGATCGGAGGCTTCGTGAAGGCCTTAGAGAAGACCTCTGATCATACTTTAAGTATAGCAAATTTGATCTACCCATGTCAAGTCCATCTAATTTTTTAAAAAAAATCCTTATTAGCTTAGCGGTGGTTTTGTTTTTGGTTGCTTTTAATAATTACTGGAGCAATCAGTGGCTGAAAGGTTCTGTTTTGTCTTTTTTTAAAAAACCAATGGGGGCTAGTTACTATTTTTTAAATCAGGCTGAACAACGCGTGGTTTCTTGGTTTAGCACCGGAAATTTACTTAAAGAAAACGAGGCACTTAAATCGGAGAAGCATGCTTTGGTTTCGGCCCGTTTAAAAATTTCGGAACTGGAAAAAGAAAATAACTTTTTAAGAAAAGAACTGGGGGTGGCGAAGAGGAAAAATCTGGAAGTAATATTGGCCAAAATCTTCAGCCAGCAAATTGACGGTCGAACTCACACTGTCTTGATAGATGTGGGAGCCGACGAAGAAGTTAAAAGAGATATGCCGATAGTTTTCGACGGGGAAGTGATTTTGGGGGTAATTCAAGAAGTTTATGCCAACAGTTCCTTGGTTTACCTGATTACTGACCCTCGGCTGAACTTGAGCGTAAAAATTCCGGAATCTGAAGTGATGGGAAGAATCAAGGGATCTTTAACTGGCGGTCTCTCTTTGGAATTGGTGGCCAATCAAGAAAAAGTTCAACCCGGGCAATTAGTCGTGACTAGCGGTCTGGATGGTTTGCCCGATGCTTTGATCGTGGGGAAGATTAAAACCGCCCGGACGGATCGCGGCGGTCTTTTCCAAAAAATAGAAATCGAACCGGAATTTAAAAATTTAACTTCCAATAAAGTTTTTGTTTTAAAATGAATAATTCGAAATTTATTTTAATAGCCGCCTTGATTTTTACGGCCAAGTTTTTTTTAGCATCTTTGTTTCCTTTCTTGCTACTGGCTGATCCTTTTATTGTCTTGGCCTTGACCGCCTTTTTTCTAAAAGATCAAAAAGTGCATCTGGTTTTATTTGTGGCGATAGCCCTCTTTTTTGATTTTTGGTCGGGAGAAGTTTTTGGAGTGGCTACTTTGTCTCTTCTTGTTTCCGTTTTAATTATTTTTTTAGTTAAAAAAGTTATTATGATAGACCAGAAGGGCTGGTGGGCTAATCTGTTTTGGATAGTCATTTTTTACTATCTGAATAGTTTACTTCTCAATCTTGTTTTGGCCGTTTTTGTTTTTAAAATTTTTATTTTTTACAGCATTTATCTCTTTTGGTTTAATTTAGTCGGTGTGATCTTTTGGGCGATTGTTATTATGTTTTTAGTTAAGAGACTATCTCATGAAAAAAGAGTATCGAGTTTCTAGTTATGAAAACCAAGACCTTTCTCCGGAGGAAACTCTGGTTGATTCTCTCGGTTCTTCCAAAGTGGAAAGGCCGATTAGCGAGATCACTCTCCGTTTTGTTTTCGGTGTAGTTTTTCTTTTTTTTGCTATTTTCTTGGTGGCCGCTTTTCGTTTGCAGGTTGTTCAGGGGAAAAGTTTCCGCCAGATCGCTTTGGGAAATCGGTCTGAAGTTTATGAGGTTCCGGCTCTGCGGGGCCATATTCTTGACCGCCATGGGCAAGTGTTGGCTGAAAATAGGCCGGTTTTTGATTTGATGGCCATTTCAGTCGACTTACCTAAAGAGGGTTCAGAATCAGAGTTGTTCCTTAATCGGCTTAGTTTAATTTTGAACCAACCGGTATCCGTTTTGGCTGAAATTTTTGAAAGTAGAAATAGAGTCGCTTCTTTTACTGTTAAAAAAGATTTAAAAAAAGAAGAAGTTTTGAAAATCCAAGATCAATTCAAACAAGGGATTTATGTGGTAAACAGTGCGGAGAGGTTTTATCCTCAAGGAGAAAAAGCTTCGGCAGTAATCGGCTACACCGGTAAAATTAATCCGGACGAACGAGGCGATCGTTTTTATGGTATCAATGACCGCAAGGGCCGCTCCGGAGTAGAGGAGAGTTTTGAAAAATATCTTCGAGGGAAATACGGCCAAATCTTTTTTGATCGTACAGCGGACAATTATGTGGTAAAACCGCCGGAAACGGGTTCAGGGGTGGTTTTAAACATCGATGCGGAAGTGCAAAAAAATCTTTACGAGGCTTTGTCCGGAGTTTTACGATCAGCGGGGATTAAGGCCGGGGCGGCCGTAGCGCAAAACCCCAAAACAGGAGAGGTGCTGGCCTTGGTCAGTTTGCCGTCTTTTGATAATAATCAATTAACTGGAGAATTAAGCGAGGCCGTTTTTAAAAAATATTTTCAGAATAACAGCCGCCCCACTTTTAACCGGGCCATCTCCGGACGGTATAATCCGGGCTCGACCATTAAACCTCTTCTAGCTCTGGCTGGCCTCCGGGAGGGGGTGATCAAGCCGGAAACAACCATTACGGATCAAACCGGTTTTATTACCATCCAAAATATTTATAATCCGGAAATTGTTTATACTTATCGCGATTGGAAAGTGCAGGGAACGGTGGATTTGCGAAAAGCCTTGGCGCACTCCTCGGATATTTATTTTTATTCCGTAGGCGGAGGTTTTGGTCGGATGAAAGGGCTGGGTTGGACTAAATTGGAAAAATATTTAAAACTTTTCAGGATTGATGAAATTTTAGGCATAGATTTACCGGGAGAAGCGGCGGGATTTGTGCCTAACGAAGAATGGAAATTGGAAAAATTCGGCCAGCCTTGGTTCACCGGCGACACCTACAACGTTTCTATCGGCCAGGGTGATTTATTGACTACACCGTTATGGTTAAGTTCCTATGTTTCGGCGATCGCTAACGGCGGTATTATTTACCGGCCTTTGGTGGTTAAAAAAGTTGTCGATCAAAAACAGAAAATAACAGAGGAATTTACTCCTCAAGAATTGGGCCGTTTGCCTTTTGAGGCGGCGGTTTTGCGGGTGGTTCAAGAAGGAATGCGTTCGGCAGTTACTTCCGGAACAGCCAAGTTGTTAAGTGACTTGCCGGTAGAAGTCGCCGCCAAAACCGGTACGGCGGAAGTGGGAGTAAAAGGGAAAAGTTTTAACTCTCTTTTTGTGGCTTATGCCCCTTATGATAATCCGGAGATTACTATTTCCGTCTTAGTGGAAAATATCGGCCAGAACCAGGGATTGGCCATTTTAGCGGCCAAGAATTTTTTAAAGCAGTATTTCCAAAATAGTCCACAGTTTACCCCTTGATTTTTTATTTTAACTTTGCTAAAATAATTTTTTCCATAATTAGCTATATGACCAAAAATCAATTCTTCAGCCTGGAAGGGCTGGAAAAACTGAAGAAAGAGCTGGAAGATCGTAAATATGTTTTACGCAAAGAAATTGCCGCTAAAATCGTAGAGGCCAAAGATTTGGGAGATTTGGCGGAAAATGCCGAATTCACCGAAGCCAAAGAAATGCAGGCCTTTAACGAAGGCCGGATTGAGGAATTAGAAAATATTTTAAAGAATGCCCAGTTGATTTCTAAGTCAAGTGGAGGGATTGTTGACGTCGGCTCTACGGTAAAAGCCAAATCACCAATGGGGGAACATACTTTTACGATTGTCGGCGCCTCCGAATCCAATCCGTCTCAAGGCTTTATTTCATGAATCTCCTCTCGGCCAGGCGTTTTTAGGTCAAATCAAGGGAAAAGAAATAGAAGTCAATACTCCGAAAGGATTGGTTAAGTATAAAATATTGGAAGTATTATAAAAGTTTCGCTTCGCGCCTCTCCTTGCCTCTTCGGGTCGTTCCGCCTTTTCCTGCGAAAGGGTTCACTCGCGCTGAAGTTGCAGAGCGTCCCGAAGGGGGCAGGAGACGCTTTTTAATTTTGTTTTTCTTAATTTTTGATGCTATTATGTTTTTATCATGTCTCTTGAAGAAATTCGGAAAACTAAGATAGGGAAACTGGAACTGCTTAGAAAAGCGGGGGTAAATCCCTACCCGGAAAAATCATGGCGAACTCATGAAATAAAGCAGGCGCTGGAAAATTTTGATAAATTCTCGGCAGATAAAGATCGGCTGGTTTTGACTGGGCGAGTGATGGCTTACCGCGAGCATGGCGCTTCGGCTTTTTTGGATTTGGAAGATGCCAGCGGGCGAATTCAGCTTTATTTTAAAAAAGACGTGGTGGGAGACTTCGATTTTGATTTATTTTTAAAAACAGTTGATACGGGAGATATTTTGGAGGCCTCCGGTTTTTTGATGAAAACCAAAAAAGAAGAAAGGACTTTGGAGGTAGAGAAGTATCGTCTTTTGTCCAAAGCCCTCCTGCCTTTGCCGGAAAAATGGCGTGGTTTGCAGGATGTCGAAGAAAGATATCGCAAGCGTTATTTGGATTTTATTTTTAATCCGGAAGTTAAGAAAAAAATTGAAACCAGAACAGCCATTGTCAGAGAAATCAGGCAGATTTTAGATGAGAACAATTTTTTGGAGGTGGAAACTCCTGTTTTACAGACTTTAGCCGGAGGAGCCAATGCTGAACCGTTTGAGACTCATTTGGATACTTTAAATCTTGATCTTTATTTGCGCATTGCCCCGGAACTTTATTTGAAACGTCTTTTGGTGGGAGGTTTTGAACGGGTTTATGAATTTGCTAAAAATTTCCGCAACGAAGGGATGGATCGGGATCATAATCCGGAGTTTACCATGCTGGAATTTTATGTCGCTTATTGGGATTACGAAAAAATGATGACCTTTTTGGAAAAAATGATGGAGCAAGTAGCCACTAAAATTTCTTCTCCCCACTTAGAAACCCCGTTTCTAAGTGATTTCAAAAGACCGTATCCGCGAGTTACTTTTAACGACTTATTCAAAAAGTACACTGGTATAGATTATGACGAGGCGGACGAAGAGACTCTTGTCAAAAAAGCCAAAGAGTTGGAAATTAAAATCGAAAAAACGATGACCAAAGGAAACGTCGCTGACGAAATATATAAAAAAGTGGCCAGGCCAAAAATCGTCGAGCCGACTTTTCTGATTGATCATCCATTAGAACTTTCTCCCTTGGCCAAGAAAATAGAAAAGGATCCGGAACACGTTTCCCGTTTTCAATTAATAGCCGGAGGCACAGAGGTAATGAATGGATTTTCCGAATTAAATGATCCCCTTGACCAAAGAGAGCGTTTTGAGGAGCAGGAAAAAATTGCCAAAAAAGGGAACAAGGAAGCCCATCGCTTTGACGAGGACTTTGTGGAAGCTTTGGAATACGGCATGCCGCCGGCGGCAGGGGTGGGAATTGGGATTGATCGCTTGGCCGCTTTGCTTACTGATTCTCATTCAGTGCGAGAAATAATCGCCTTTCCCTTAATGAAACCAAAGTAAAACTTCCCTGCTAAAATCACGGAGCCCCGCAGACTTAAGGGCTCACCGCGATTTTAGCCCTTCGGGTTTGACCCAATTTCTTCGTTAAAATCTCCGTTTGAGACTCGTCGTATGAATATACATCTCGTCTCAAGCCTCGATTTTGCCTCGAACTTGGGCAAACGGGAAAGTTTTCTGTAGGATTAGAGTATGTTGGATATAAAATTAATAAGAAGTAATCCGGAAAAGATTAAAGAGGCGCTGGAGAAGCGTCATGTTAAGGTCGAGGTAGATAAAATTTTAGAATTAGATAGCTGTCGTCGAAGTTTAACGGCGGAATTAGATGAAACTAGAGCCGAGCAGAATAAAAGATCGAAAGGTGGACCGAAAGAGCCGGACGAATTAAGGGAACTAAAAAAATTAAAAGAGAAAGTCAAGGGTTTGGAAGAAGAGCTTAAAAACGTGGAGCAGGAATTTGAATCGGCTATGTACACTTTGCCCAATATTCCTTTTGACGAAGTGCCGACTGGTAAGGATGAAAAAGATAATCAAGTTTTAAGAGAAGTGGGGAAAAAACCGAAGTTTGATTTTGAACCTTTGTCATATATTGATTTGGGAGAAAAACTGGATTGGGTGGATATGGAAAGGGCAGCGAAAGTTTCCGGAGCGCGTTTTGGCTATTTAAAGCATGAGGCGCCTTTATTAGAATTTGCTCTGATTAACTTTACTTTGGAACGGCTGACCGATTCTAAATTTATTAATAAAGTTGCTAAAAAAAATAAGCTAACTGTTCCGACCAAATCATTTATTCCTTTAGTTCCTCCGGTCATGATCAAGCCGGAAGCTTTTCGGGCTATGGGTAAGTTGGATCCGGGACAAGAAGAAGAAAGATATTTTTTACCGAAAGACGAACTCTATCTTATTGGAAGCGCTGAACACACGACCGGGGCGATGCATTGGGAGGAAATTTTGCCAGCGGAAAATTTACCGCACCGCCATATCGCTTTTTCTACCGCTTTTCGGCGGGAAGCCGGTTCTTACGGTAAAGATACACGCGGACTTTTCCGGGTGCACCAGTTCGACAAACTTGAGATGTTCTCTTTTGTAAAACCGGAAGAATCCCGAGCGGAGCATGATTTGTTTTTGGCTCTGCAGGAAGAGATGATGCAAGAGCTGAAAATTCCCTATCGGGCGATGTTGATTTGCGCCGGCGACATGGTCTGGACGGATGCCAAGCAATACGACTTGGAATCTTGGTTTCCGTCGCAAAATACTTATCGGGAAACTCACTCCACTTCCAACTCTACCGACTTCCAATCTCGTCGCTTGAAAGTGAGATTTAAAAATAAGAAACAAGAAATGAAATTTGTTCATACGATCAACGGCACCGCTTTTGCCATTGGCCGGAGCATGCTGGCGATTATGGAAAATTACCAGACTAAATCAGGTTCAGTAAAAATTCCCAAAGCTTTGCATAAATATATGTTTGGGATAAAGGAAATCAAAGCAAGAAAGTAAAACACTATGATATAATGATATGTCATAGTGTTGTGCTAATGGTATGGTTCGAACTATCAATCAATCCTATCAAGCGCAATACCATCGAGAGCAAAAGAGGAAAATTTTTTTTAAAATTTTCCTCTTTTTGGTTTTGTCTGGCGGGACGGCGGGAGGTCTGATTTATTTATTGTTTGTTTCTAAACTTTTTATTGTGGATGAGATAAGTATTTTTTCCAGAAACGGAAATTTGGAAGTCCGACCGGCGGTAGAAAGTTATCTGGGAGAAAAAAAATTCTTTCTTCCCAAGTTCAGCAATATTTTTTTAGTCAACTCTGGAGAAATAGCGGCTCTTCTTGGCGAGAAGTTCCCTTCGGCTGAAAATATTAAAGTGGAAAAAGAATATTTTCACGGCCTAAACATTTTTTTGGACCAAAAAGAAGCCATCGGCGTTTGGTGCTATACCAAAAACGGCCAGTGTGTTTATTTTGACCGCCATGGAATCGCTTTTGACTCGGCGGCGGAAACCAGCGGCACGATTCTTTTAAGTGTTTCCGATCAAAAAGGGAATTTTAATAAGCTCGGCCAGTTAGCGGGTGATGCCGAGAAGTTTAAATTAATTGTTCGGGCCAACGATGAACTAAAAAAAAATAAAATTATATCTAACAAATTTATTATTCCGGAAACCGAAGATTTCCGTTTGGATGTTCAAACGGCCGAGGGTTGGAAAATCTATTTAAGCACCAAAGACGATCTAACCCGGCAACTAAAAAACCTCCTTCTCTTTTTATCCCAAAAAATTACTTCGGAAAAAAGAAGCCAGTTGGTTTATATCGATCTGACTGTGCCAAACAGAGTTTACTACAAGTAGTCTATTTTATTTGATACACAAAAATAGAGTGGCCGATGGTGATGATTGGTTTATGGGCTTGAAGCCAGAGATAGTTGACGGGCTTGAATTGATCGGGCGGGCCTTGAGAGCCTTGCAAAAAGGTGGCGGAAACAGCCAGCCAGCCGCTGGTCTGGTTGCGAACGCGGAAATCTTCCGCGTTTTTATATTTTTGAGAGTTGGTCCAGACGTAGGCAGTGCCCAAATAATAAGAGGGGTCGGCCCAGCCGAAGTAGTCCAGTTCGATTTTGGGGATATCATTTTTTTTGATCCATTGACCAAAGCGTTTTAAATCTTGTCCCCAGTCTAAATTGGAGTCCACTACATACTTGTATCCACCGGCCGGACCGCCAACCGTTTGATTGAAATAGGTCAGATAATACGGCCAGGTTTTAAGATTTTCGATAATGTACGAGCTTAGCAAGAAGAAAAGTAGAATTATGAGTGTTGAGTTACGAATTATGGTTTTAAATCTCTTTTGCCCAATTCCTGATTCATAATTTATAATTCCATTCAGTATTCTGGAGATTTGTCCACTAACCAACAAAATGGCAAAAGGAAAAGTGGGCAATAAGTGGCGTACCCCGATGTTTAGATTGCTATACAAGCTGGAACTCCAATAAATCAGCAACCACAAAAGCATGGCGAATTCCGCAAAATGCGCCCTTGTCCAATCTTTTGATCTCTCCATGATCTGGCCTCGCTGTGGATAACTTTTATACAAGGTTCGACCTTGTATGTGGATAACTTTGGAGGAAATAGTTAATAAAACAATCAAAACCAAACCCCACCAAGCCAGAGGTTCTTTGATGAAATAAACGATAGGGAAATAGTAGTGCCAGCCAAAGCGGCTTACTTCGCCCAAGAAATAGGTCGTATTTCCACCTACGGCTCTTTGGTTGACCATCAATAAGCCCAAACCGTAACCGGATAAAGCTCGAAGGCCCGGTTTATCAGAGGCCCAAATGACCGGATTGGCAAAAGTACGATTTCCATAAGATTGCAGAAGGTTGGTAGTATCGGCTTTTTGGCGGGCTGGGGGATAATTGTGGGTATTAAAAAGATAAACCGGCCAGACGACGATTAGGACGCCGACAATAAAGATTAAAATGGTTCCCCAAAGAGATTTCAAGAGGCTTCGGCGGCCAACCCATCCAAGGTTCGACCTTTTTGAAGATCCAAGGTCGAACCTTGGGGAATTTATCGAGTTTATCGAGGCGTCGCCTTGATGTGGGATGTTCTGACTCTTCTTTTGATTAATAAATCCCCAGACAAAAGCTAGAATTATAAAATAAGGAACCAGCAGAAAAGTGGAGAATTTGGTCAGGAGAGCGATGCCGAAAGCGATACTGGCTAGCCAGAAGTTTTTACGGTTGGGATGTTGCGAGTATTTAACAAAAAAGTAAGTGGCAAAAAGGACACCAAAAAGAGCGGGGAGGTCGGTGGTTACAAAGCGAGCGTGGGCTAGCACGGTGGGTGAAAAGGAAAAGAGTAGTAAAGCGACCAGGGCGCCACCATTGCCATATAATTTTTTCGCCCATTTGAAAATCAAAATTGCGGCCAAAACAAAAAACAAAAGCATGGGGAATTTGGCCAAGCGGGTAATTTTTTCAGTGTCATTTCCGGAGTTGTAAATCAGATTTTTCCCGAACTCCCATTGGCCGTTTACATCGGTGAGCCATTGCTTTGTTTCAAAGGCGGTTTGTTTTAATTTTAAAAGTAAAAGAGGAAAAGCCGCCAAATCTTTGACCAAAGGAGGATGTTCGGGGTTAAGCCGCAGATCTTGCTTTATTAAATAAGAGTAGCCGGCTCCGATATGGGGAATTTCATCCACAATCAAAGAATCGTCCCAGATGCTGGTAATAGCCAAAACTATCGCTACGGAAATAATAATTACAGCAACTATTTTTGTTTTTTTGTCAGACACGTTTTTATTATACCGCTGTTTTTTATTTTTGGACATGGTATACTTTGACTGTAACATCGATTCCAATTGATATCTCGGTGTCTATTAATCGGCATCGTCCCTCCCTTCGAGAAGAGAGAGACGGCCGAATATCCGCCGAACGTAAAATTGCTCCAAAGAAGCAAATCTCTCGGAAGCATAAGGAACTTCTTTGCCACAATTTTACTGATATCAATTTGAACCTTCGACGCTGTGGAAAATCCAACTCTCGAACAAGAAATTTCAGCCATTGAGCAAAAATTGGCAGAAAAAAAGGCGGAACTGAACAAAGAAGAAGTGCATACGGTAGTTAAAGAGCAAATTCAGGAAAAAGCGCCAGAATATCAGCCTTCTATTTCACCCATGCCAGTGACTGATGGATCTCAAAATCAAGCTTTGCCAGCTACTCCTCCACCAACGGCCAATGTTCCCGCCTATCTTTCCGATGAGCTCAAGAATAAGGTGCAGGAATTAGTAAATATTGCTTTTACCCAAAGCATTGCCGATGCCGTAAAAGCCGCCACTAAATTAAACAACCCCGCCCTGATCGACGCTTTTCATGATATTTTAGTGGATCAACTTTATAATACCTTAGTAGAACGCGGTAAATTAAAAAAGATGTGACTTAATCAACGTGAACGAACTAATTTTACCTTTATCTTTGCTTGTTGTTTTTGGCATTGTTTTAATGGCCGGTTTTGCGGTAGTCGGAGGTTTTCGAAAAAAGGGAAGGATGGAGAAAGCTCTCAACGCCGTCCTTTTTTTGGTAAGAGTGCCACGGGAAGCGGCTTCTTCGACCAGCTCAGGGCAGGCTAAAAACGAAAAAGAATTAATCGGCATTGCCGAGCAGATGATCTCCGGTTTTTCCAACTTGCATTCCAAAGGTTGGAATAAATTTATGTACGGCGAACCGTATATCGTTTTGGAAATTGCCGTGCATCATGTGGGCGAGGAAACCCTTTTTTACTTGTCTGTGCCAAAATCGCAGAAAGATATTATTGAAAAACAACTTTACGGGTTTTTCCCACAAGCGGAAATCACCAAATCCTTAGACTATAATATTTTTAATTCCCAAGGCGCGGCGGCCGGAAGTTATCTGACTTATTCCGCTAATCCCATTTTACCTTTCAAGACTTATCAAAAAATGGAATCCGATCCGATCGGCGGTATTTTAACGGCCATGTCTAAACTGGAGACCGAGGGAGAAGGCGCGGCCATGCAGATTTTAATCAGACCATCTCATGCCGGTGGGCAAAAAACTTTGGCTGGCAAAGTGGCCAGAGAAATGCAGTCCGGTTTTCAATTCAAAGAGGCGATGCAAAGAGCCCAACATCCTCCCAAACCCAAAAAGCTGGATCCCAACCAACCACCCGAACCGGAAAAACCGCGAGTGGTCACTCCGGCTGACGACGAAATTATCAAAGCCATTACCGCCAAAGCTGGCAAGCAAAGTTTTGATACAAATATCCGCTTATTGGCTTCGGCCGATTCACAAGCCCGGGCGCAGCAAATTCTGCAGGACTTTGAAGGTTCTTTAGCCCAATTTTCTTCTCCTGATTTAAATACTTTGAAGTCTAATAAACAAAGCGGCTCGGCGCTCAATAAATTAATTTATAACTTCTCTTTCCGGCTTTTTAACGAACGGCAGAGGATGACGATGTCCACCGAAGAAATTGCCAGCTTGTATCATTTTCCTTTGACCACTACTGCCGCTCCCCGCGTGCAATTTTTGAAAGCCAAACCGTCCGAACCGCCAGCTAATTTGCCGGAGCAGGGGATGATGCTTGGTAAAAGCGTTTATCGGGGGCAGGAAAAAATCGTGCGCATGGGAGACGAAGACCGCCGCCGGCATTTGTATATTATCGGGCAGACCGGCACGGGAAAATCTGTTTTTATGAGTTCAATGGTGCGGCAAGACATGGAAAACGGCAAGGGAGTTTGTGTGATTGATCCCCATGGCAGTTTTGCCGAATTTGCCCTTTCGGTGGTGCCGAAAGAAAGAGTAGAAGATGTGATCTATTTTGATCCCGGAGATATTTCCCGGCCTCTTGGTTTGAATATGCTGGAAATCGATCCGACCCATCCCGAACAGAAAACCATGGTCATCGACGAGCTCTTTGGGATTTTTGACAAGCTGTATGATTTGAAAACCACCGGCGGACCGATGTTTGAAAAGTATTTTAAAAATTCCGCCTTGCTTTTATTGGATGATTACACCAACGAGATTCCTGTTTTGGCCGATATTTCCAGGGTATTAGTAGATGAGCAATTCCGGGCGACCAAACTCTCGCGTGAAACCAATCCTTTGGTCAAACAATTTTGGCAGTTGGAAGCGGAAAAAGCGAGCGGCGATCAGGGTTTGGCCAATATGGCTCCCTATATTACTTCCAAAATTACCTCTTTTGTGTTTAATGAATTTCTGCGGCCGATTATCAATCAGCCGAAAAGCGCTTTTAATTTCCGCGAGGTGATGGATAACAAAAAGATTTTAATTGTCAATTTGTCCAAAGGGCGAATCGGCGATATTAACGCTAATCTGCTTGGCATGATTATCGTTGGCAAGCTTTTGATGGCGGCTCTCTCACGGGCCGACAATGCCTCCGCTGATTTTCCGGATATGTATCTTTATATCGATGAATTCCAGAATGTTACCACCGACAGTATTGCCACTATTTTGTCTGAAGCCCGCAAATACCGGCTTGATCTGATCATTGCCCATCAATATATCAAACAACTTAAAGAAAGCATTCGCGACGCAGTCTTTGGCAATGTTGGTTCGATGGTCACTTTTCGGGTTAGTCCGGACGATGCCGTTTCCGATGTCATGAAAACTCGCTTTGAACCGGTTTTTTCTCCGCAAGATCTCACTTATATTGAAAATCTCAATGCTTATGTTAGTTTGCTGATCAATGGTCAGACGACCCGCCCGTTCAATATCAAAGTAGCCACCGAAAAAGTTTTTGGCGCCGGTTCGCCGGAAATGGCCAAAGCCATCAAAGAAATTTCCTCTCTCAAATTCGGTCGGCCACGCGAAGAAGTGGAACGGGAATTACAAAGCAAGTACAAATAGTTAAAGGTTCGACTTTGGGTCTTCAAAAAGGTCGAACCTTGATTGGATTATGAGTTTCACCAAGAAAGATTTATGGTTCTCAATTTTTACCGGAGCGGGAACAGGCCTAATCGCTTGGCGGATTTTGAATTTCTTAGACATATTTGTGTATCCTTTTGGGGCAAGGTTTACTCAATATGATAATTGCTATGGAGCTGTATGTACCAATACTATTTATCCTACTTATATTTCTTGGGGTTGGCTTGTGTTTATTATACCCATTCTTTGGATTCTTGGCGTCAATTTGGGATATTTTTTGGGAAAGTGGGTTGGCTTTTTCAACCAGTTTGGAAAATTTGCTGTTATCGGTTTTACCAATGCGGCGGTGGATTTTGGGGTGCTCAACTCATTAATAGCCGCTACCGGTATCGCCACCGGGTCATATTATTCTTTTTTTAAAATGATCTCTTTTTTAGTCGCTTTGATCAACAGTTATCTTTTGAATAAATACTGGGCTTTTGCCGTCCCGGTGCCTGATGTTGCACCGCAACGCGTTGAGCGGCCGTCGTCCCGTCTTGAATTCACCAAATTTGCCGGAGTGGCTATTGTGGTGGCTTTAATCAATGTGGGGGTAGCCTCGTATGTGGTTAATTCCATTGACCCTCTTTTTGGTTTTACTCCTGCCGTTTGGGCCAACGTCGGCGCCATCATCGGCTCTGCCTTCGCTCTGATTTTCAGCTTTATTGGCTTTAAGGTGTTGGTATTTAGATCAAATGGTTCTATACAGAAAATATCGGCCTAAAAAATTTGCGGAGGTGGTGGGGCAGGAGCATGTGGTGGAAACTTTGCAAGGAGCCATTAAAACCGGTCGCTTAGCTCATGCCTATCTTTTTACCGGCCCGCGAGGCACCGGCAAAACCTCTTTGGCACGATTATTGGCCAAAGCGGTTAATTGTGAAAAAGGGCAGTTGAGGAGCGAAGGCGACGAAATACTGAGCCCAGCAGGGCGAAGTGACGCTTGTGCGGTTTGTTCTTCCTGCAAAGAAGTAGAGGAAGGGCGAGCTATGGATTTAGTGGAAATAGATGCCGCTTCCAATCGAGGAATTGATGAAATCAGGGCTTTGAGAGAAGGGACGCGTTTTTCGTCTATGAACGCCGGAAAATATAAAGTGTATGTGATTGACGAGTGCCATCAACTAACTAAAGAGGCTTCCAACGCGCTTTTGAAAACTTTGGAAGAACCGCCGGCCAAAATCCTTTTTATTTTGGCTACTACCGAACCGCATAAAGTTTTGCCGACTATTGTTTCCCGTGTTCAAAAGTTTGATTTTAAAAAACTGACCACCGACCAAATTGTTTTTAAATTACAGCGTGTTGCTTCAGAGGAAAAAATTAAAATAGTCAAAGATCATCTTCGGCTGATTGCCCGGCAAGCGGAAGGCTCTTTGCGAGATGCCGAAAGCAATCTTGCCAAACTCATCGCTTTCAGGGGCCAAGAAATAGACGAAGAAGCGATCAAAGAGGTGCTGGGAATTATTCCTTTTAATTTTTATCACGACTTTTTTCATCTGGTACATAATCAAAAAAGAACTGAAGCATTAAATTTGGTCAGCCAAATTTATGAATCCGGCCTCGATTTGGAAAATTTTACCAAAGGGTTGCTTGATTATGCCCGGAGAATTTTGGTGGCCAGAGCCAACCCATCCGATTTAAATGCTTTTAGCGTCGAATTAGGTGAAGATTCTGCTCAAAAAATTTCCGGCTTGGCCAAAGAAATAGATGGGAAAGGAATTTTAAAACTAATTTCTGCTTTAATGCGGGCGCAACAAGATTTAAAAATTTCTCCCATTCCGCAATTGCCTTTGGAAATTGCTATTACTGAGCTAATCGACTAAGTTATCCACATACAAGGTCGAACCTTGTATGAAAGTCATCCACATGTTTAATGTAATTTTACTGGGCTTGACCTCTCTTTTTGCCGATTTTTCTTCGGAAATTATCGTGCCGTTAATGCCGTTTTTTATTAAGTCTCTTGGCGGAGCCGGTTTGGCCATCGGTTTGATTTCCGGGATCGGCGATGCGGTAGCCGCCATCTTAAAAGTGGTTTCTGGCCGGCTGGCGGATCGTACCAAAGTATTTAAAAAAATTGTCTTGAGCGGATATGCTTTTTCCGCTTTAGCCAAATTTTTCTTTCCTCTTGCCAGTACTTGGCAGCATATTTTGGCCGCTCGGTCGGTAGAGAGAATCGGCAAAGGTCTGCGCGACGCTCCTCGCGACGCCATAGTTTCAGAGTCGGTCGATCATCATCGCCGAGGCAGCGGATTCGGTCTTCAGCGGGCCATGGACAGCTTCGGCGCCATTCTCGGATCGGTGACAGTTCTGATTTTGTTCTGGAAATTTAATTTCGACTTTCGGGCCATTTTCTTTTTAGCGGCTCTCATCGGACTTATTGCCATTATCCCCATTATTTTTGTCCGTGAGCCGAGTACGCTGGTTAACTATAAACCAAAGAAAACCCTGGAATTTTCCAAATTAAATTTTTCTCCGATTTTAAAAAAGTTTATCGGAATTTCCACTCTGCTTTATCTGGGTAATTTCAGTTTTATGTTTTTGATTCTCAAAGCCCAGACTACATTTGGCTATTTGAATTTTAAAGACAGTGTGGCCTTGACTCTGCTTTTGTATATTCTGTTTAATGTCTTTGACACGATTTTTTCCCAGCCGGCCGGCCAGCTTTCTGACTGGATCGGGCGCAAAAAAGTGATTACTATCGGCTACGTTCTTTTAGCCGCTACTTTTGCCGGGTTTTTATTGGCCAACTCATTTTTGGCTCTTCTTTTTATTTTTCCTTTGTACGGATTATTTAAAGCTTTTATTGATGCTTCGCAAAAGTCTTTTGTTTCTGACTTGTCCGAAGTGGAAAACCGTTCCACCGCCCTTGGTGCTTTTGAAGCTTCCACCGGTCTGGTTCTCATCCCTGGCGGCATCATTGCCGGTCTCCTCTGGAACGTCAACCCGAATTTCACCTTCATTTATGGCTTAGTCGTCTCCATCTCCGCCCTTGTTTTGCTCCAAACTCTTATCAAAGAAAAACGCAGAGTTTAATGGCCTATTATCATTCGAACAATTATGCTATAATCTGAGCATAATCAGAGTTCGAATGATTAGTAAAACGGAAGAAAAAGTAAAAGCCATAGAATTACGAAAGCAGGGTTTTTCTTATTCTGAAATTTTGAAAGAAATTCCCGTTGCTAAATCGAGTCTTTCTTTATGGCTTAGGTCGGTAGGATTATCAAAAAGAGTTACCCACATTCTTACAGAAAAAAAGAGACTTTCGGCTCTTAGGGGAGCGGTGGCCAGACATAATCAAAGGATCGTCCTTACCAGTAGGATTTTTAAAGAGACAGAAGCAGATATTCAAAATATATCAAAACGAGAGCTATGGCTTATGGGAGTAATGCTTTATTGGGCCGAAGGCTCTAAAGAAAAAGATCATAGTCCTGGTTCAGGAGTTGTTTTTGGGAATTCTGATTGCCAAATGATAAATTTATTCCTTAAATGGCTTTTGGAAATTACGGAAGTAAAGAAAGAAAATATTGGGTTTGAAATTTATATACATGAGAATAGTAAAAACAGTTTAGAAAGAGTAAGAAAGTTTTGGGCAGACTCTACCGGATTTGGTATCGAAAATTTTAACAAAATTTACTTTAAGCGAAACAAAATTAAAACAAACCGAACGAATATAGGAACCTTGTATTATGGCCTTTTGAGAGTTAAAGTTAAAAGAAGCTCAACTTTAACTAGAAAAATCGCCGGTTGGGTAAACGCTATTAATAAAGTCATTAAATTGCCGGGTGGTGTATTCGGTAACACGCTTGCCTTTGAAGCAAGAGACACTAGGTTCGAACCCTAGCCCGGCAGCAAAATTGCAAAGGCAATTTTGTACTGAGCGCACCAGCGCGAAGTGCTCTTAGGTATTTTATGTATTACGTCTACATATTAGAATGCAAAGATAAAACCCTTTATACGGGCGTTACTACAGATATACAGCGGAGATTCAAGAACATGGCTCTGGAAAGGGAGGAGCATATACAAGGTCAAAGAAAGTAGAAAGAGTTTTATATACAGAACAATTTGAAACCAGAAGTGAATCCCAAAAACGAGAATCCGAAATTAAGGGTTGGAATCGTAAAAAGAAATTAGATTTAATAAATCCACCAATCAAATGAGATATTTTGTTTTGATTTAATTTTTGGTAGCTTAACTTTATTTGTTTACGATAAAAATCATTGGAAAATAAAATCAATACATAATTTTAAAAAATGAAAACTCTAAATCGTGAAGAAGCTGATATTGAATTTAATAAATTTTGGAATGAACTCGGGGAGGAGTGGTTTAAGGTTGAAGTTTTACAGGATTATTCTGGCGAAGATATGGATGAGTCATTGCAGATCTGGATTGATGGTGATCGGGAAAAATCAATCGAACTATTTAGAAACAGCATTAAAGATATTCAGAATTCCGAGTGGGTTAAACAAGCTACAAGTACATCAGTTAAGAAAATTAGAGTTCGCATTGTTGAGCAGCCATATAGTCCATATCTTGAGTGGGAGCTAGAAATTTATAAAATTTTAAATATGCCTTTAGCTGGTGAAGAGATATATCTTGTTGACCGATAAAGCTGATTTTTATTACGAAAAAGATGATATAAATAATTTCTTAGATTTTAAAAAAGAAATTATAAAAAAAGCGGTAGCTTATAATGAATATTTTTGAGAGAGTTAAAAAATTTAATTTGCTGTTAGGGGAATATGCCGTTTATTGTCCGGATCGTCTGCAACTCATCAAAGATGCTGTTATAATTAACGGAGGGCCATTTGTGAGGATAGAAGAAGTTTTAGCTTGCAAATCCTTTTTACAAAGACTTCTTTAAATACTTAGGATATAAAGTAGTTGCTCACGGAGAAAAGCTAGTTTACAATCTAGTTTACAATTCAGAACTGTTGTTTACAATTACTTATAGTTGTGATACAATTGAAGTATGGGGGTAAAAGATAAGATAAAGTCGTTAATTGAAGAAAAGAAAATCATTACCGCAATTCAACTTGCCCGTTTTTTGGGCGTGACTAGGCAGTATGCCAGCCGCTTGCTCAAAATATTAGTTAATTCCGACGAGCTTATAAAATCTGGATCTACAAGAAGCTCTCGCTATACTCTACCGAAGTATTTTGATGAACTGGGAACTGTTAAAATCGCGAGGCGCATAATCAATAAGGAAGTCAAAGAGCACGAAGTGATGGAGCAGATGTTCTCCGGGTTTCCGGCAATTATGATGGCTCCGGAGCATATCCAAGGCATTCTACGTTATGCATTTTCTGAAATGCTTAATAACGCCGTTGAACACTCCCGATCTGATATTATTGAAATAGAAATGATCCAGGAAGGCAAAATACTTCGATTCGCTATTAATGACTTTGGCATTGGTGTTTTTAAAAATGTAATGAAACAGCGCCATCTCGCCAACGAACTTGAAGCAATGCAAGATTTACTAAAAGGTAAAACAACCACTGCGCCAAAAGCTCATTCAGGAGAAGGCATATTTTTTACGTCAAAAGTGGCCGATCGCTTTGTTTTAGAAAGCTTTGGCCACCGACTTTTGATTGATAATACCATTCCAGACGTTTTTTTCCAAGAGCAGAAGCCGAGCAAAAATGGTACTCGGGTCATTTTCTCCATAACTAGTAATAGTAGGCGACATATAAGCGACGTCTTTAATAAATTTCAGGCAGAGCCGGGAAGTTTCGCTTTTGATAAAACCGAAATTAGAGTCAGACTATTTACCATGGGCACAATCCACATCTCGCGCTCTCAGGCTCGGCGTATTTTAACCGGTTTAAACAAATTTAAATTAATTATTTTAGATTTTAAAGACGTTCCCAATATCGGTCAAGCGTTTGCGGACGAAGTTTTCAGAGTTTTTAAAAACAAGCATCCGGATATTAAAATTGAAACAATAAACGCAAACGAGTCAGTTAGATTTATGATAGAGCGTGTGGCGCTTAGCTAGCGGCTCTTTTCAGAAAGATTATGGCGGACAGTAAAGTATGAGGAAGTTTACCTGCCACAAATATTTTAAAACACAAGCTCTATCGAACATTAAATTTTAGTCCAAAGAATAGGGCAGGGCTTATGCGCAGATAAGAGTAATCGCTAAATAAATTCAGTTTCCATATGAGTAATTTACCAATTGGAATTTTTGACTCCGGAGTAGGCGGACTAAGTGTTTTAAAAGAACTCCAAAATCTCTTGCCTAACGAAAATTACATTTTTTTTGCTGATCAAAAGAATGTTCCTTACGGCGAGAAAACAAAAGAAGAGCTGGTGTCTTTAACTTCTCGAATTGTTTCTTTTTTAATTTCCCAAAAGGCAAAAATGATCGTAGTAGCCTGCAACACGGCTACCTGTTATGCCATTGAAGAATTGCGGACCATCGCTAAATTACCCGTGGTGGGCGTGGTGCCAGCCATCAAACCAGCCGCCGAACAAACTAAAACCGGCCGAATTGCCCTCCTGGCCACCCCGGCGACGGCACAAGGTTCTTATGTTACCAAACTTATCGATGAATTTGCTAGCCCCAATCACGTCGGCGTTTTAAGGGTGGGTTGCGCCGGATTGGAAGAGTGCGTGGAAAATGGCCACTTAAATAGCGAGGCCGTCATTAAAGTTTTAAATTCTTATCTTCTTCCTCTAAAACAAGCAGGGATAGATCAGCTAGTGCTGGGGTGTACTCACTATCCTTTTCTTAGAGAAAATATGGCGGCTATGCTTGGGCCGGCGATAAACATTTTAGACTCCGGTAAAAAAGTGGCCGAGCGGGTTAAGTTTTTATTAAATAAATATAGTCTATACAGCGGTGGGGCAAAGGGGGAGAATATTTTCTTTACTAACAAAAACGCCAGCAAGTTTTCCAGAGTTGCTTCCAATCTGCTAGGCTATAAAGTTCACGGAAGATTGGTTAGTTTATAATGACAAAAAACAAGACCCAAATAGAAAAGCTGGCGGAGAAAGCCAGGCTGGTGATAAAAAAATATCAGGAACAGTATCCCGAAACTAAAATGGACCGGGACTATTTGCCGTTTAAGATTACCGAGGAATGGGGAGAATGTTTGCAGGTTTATCTTATGTTGACCGATCGAGGCCGTCAGAAGGGAAAAACTAAAAAAGAAATACAAGAACTTTTAGCGGATGAATTTGCCGATGTCTTTGCTTATCTTTTAGTTTTTGCCGAAAATGAAGGAGTGGATTTACCCAAAACTTTAACTAAAAAGTGGTTTAAGTATCTTAAGAATAAAAAACCATGAACTTGAATAACCCAATTCCGCTTGATTCGCCTAATTTAATTTCCACGCAAATGGATCAAAGTTCTTCGAAAAATATTGGAGATTTTGTTAAGAAAGTTAAAGAGATGGGTTTAAAAACTGATATGGGCAACAAGGGAGCTACGGAAACATCAGGACCGGATCGGGAGCCGACGGAAGTAGCGGAAGATATTTTTAAGTTAGTCACTACTAATACCGAATCGGGCTATTTTTGGCGTTTTGACAAAAAGCGGCCTTGGTAAAAATAACGATGATAGAAAAAACCATTCTTGGCAGTCCGGCTGGGAATATAGATATGGATAAAGATATAAAATCAAAAGAACAAATATTGCAAAGACGAAAAGAAAATGTTAGAATCTTTAAAGATGTATTATGGCGACAAAGTTAATTTGAATACGGAAGTTAAAATAGCAAGATTTAAGTTAATAAAATAATGAAAAAGGTTTACATCATCCATGGTTGGGACGGGAATCCGAAAGAGCCCATGTTGCAGTGGTTGAAAATTAATTTGGAAGAAGAAGGATACAAAGTGGGAGTGCCACTCATGCCGGAACCGGAAACCCCAAAAATTGCAGCTTGGGTTGGAAAACTGAAAGAAATCGTAGTTGAACCAGATGAAAACACAATCTTGGTTGGCCATAGTGTGGGATGCCAAGCGGTGCTTCGCTATCTTGAAACTTTGCCGGAAGAAATAAAAGTTGCCGGCATTGTTTTTATTGCTCCTTGGCTGGAGTTGGATACAGAAACAATTAAAGAAGAGGGGGAAGAAGTTGTCGAAATTGCCAAACCATGGATAGAAACACCAATTAATTTTGAAAAAGTGAGAGCTCATATTGGCTCAACAACAGTTATATTTTCAGATAATGATCCATTTGTTTCCCTTAGCCAGAAAGATTTATTTGAAAAAGAACTTAATGCTAAAATTTTTGTAGAACATGACAAGGGGCATTTTGATCCGGCCAGCGGAATTAGCGAATTGCCGATTGCTCTTGAGACAATACGAAATATAAAAACCAGCTAATGGCCGGCTTTTGCTTTATTGGTCAGGATGCTTTATAATTGGCGATATGAAAAGAGTTCTCTTTTGGACTATTATTATTCTAATTCTTGGCGGAACAGTTTTTGTTTTAGCTATGCTTCCCAGAAAAGAAGCCGGGCCGGCCAATAACAACGGTCAAACTGCGGAAGTGCCGTCCATTACAGCTACTGATTGGGTCAAAGGGAACCCAGAAGCAGGAGTGACCCTCGTCGAGTACGGGGACTTTCAGTGTCCCGCTTGCGCCGCTTATCATCCTCTCGTTGACAAATTACTCAAAGAAGAAGGCCAGAATTTCCAGTTTGTTTATCGGCATTTCCCGTTACGCCAGCACAACAATGCCAAACCAGCCGCTTATGCGGCCGAAGCAGCCGGCCGGCAAGGGAAGTTTTTTGAGATGTACGACTTAATTTATCAAGGGCAGACTAACTGGGCTGAAAAGATTAATCCCAAAGATATCTTTCTTGATTACGCTCGCTCGCTTAATTTAAATTTGGAACAATACAACAAAGATTTTAATTCTGCCGAGGCCAAGGGTAGAGTAGAGGCTGATTTGCAGAGTGCCATAAAACTTGGAGTTAATTCCACCCCCACCTTTTATTTGATGGATTCGACCCCTTCGACTGACTCAGGGCAAGCAAGCTCACCACAAGCTAGCAAAAGAATTCAGCCGCGCAATTATGACGAATTTGCCAGTCTCATCAAACAAACCAACGTGGATTCGATAAACTCACCACAAGCAACTCCAAATGCAACGCCTTAGTTGGTTTTTAATTGCTATTGTCGTCGTCAGTTTTATCGGCTTTTTGGACGCAACTTATTTAACTATTCAGCACTATAACGAAGGAATTCTTCCTTGCGTCGTTTTTGAAGGATGCGAGCAAGTAACCACCAGTAAATTTTCCACAGTGGCGGGTGTACCCATCTCTCTTTTCGGAGTAGCTTTTTATCTCACCATCTTAATTTCGACTATAATTTTTTGGGACCCCATAAAATCGCTTCGCGATCACGGGGCAAGCACCAAAAAAGATAAAGCGCTTTTAGCGCTTGGCTATTTGCCGATCGCCGGTTTTGCCATTTCCATGCTCTTGCTGTATCTCCAGTTGTTTGTGATTAAGGCTATTTGCGCCTACTGTGTAGTCTCCATCATTTCCTCCACTCTCCTTTTTATTCTCGGACTAAAAGTTATCCACATTCAAGGTGAAGCCTTGAATGTGGATAACTACTTTCGGAAGCGATAGCCAACACCCCGGATCGTTTCCAATAATTTCTCCCCGCGGTTATCGTGGATTTTTTTACGGAGATTTTTAAGGTGGACATCCACCACATTGCTGAAAGAATCAAACCCAAAATCCCACAAATGGTCTAGGATCTGTTCCCGGTTTAAAACCTGGCCGGGATGGCGCATAAAATATTCCAGTAAGCTGTATTCTTTAAGGGTGAGGGGGATTTCCTTGCCGTTGCGGAACACTTTGCGGGTAACGGTATTAAGAGTAATGTCGTGTAGCTTTAACTCTACGGGAATAACCGGTTCGGGGCGTCTTAAAATGGCTCGGATTCTGGCCAGTAATTCTTCAAAAGAAAAAGGTTTGACCAAATAATCGTCAGCCCCGCTGTCCAAAGCATTGACTTTGTCTTCGGTAGAAAGTTTGGCAGTCAAAACCAAAACAGGAATATTGATATTTTGTTCCCGAATTTTTTTGCAAATTTGAAAACCGTCTTTTCCCGGCAGCATTAAATCCAAAATAACCAAATCATAATCGGTATGATTAATTTCAATTCGGCGCTGTCCGGCATCGCCATCGCCAATGTGATCGACGGCATAGCCGACTTTTTCCAGTCCGGCCTTAATGGCTTCGGCTATTTTTAGATCGTCTTCAATAATAAGAATTCGCATATTAAATTAAATCCTTAACAACGTAACATTAAGATTAAATGAAATCCGTTGGTACCCCGCTTAATTGAGATTTAATTAATTTAATACTAACTTGACTATATGTCAAGAGTTAGTGTATAATCAAACAATAACTTTTTACTCTAGTAATGAGGTAGCTTCGCCGCAAGGTTGAGCCTTGCGAGCAGATAAGTGGAGATATGAAAATAGGCAAAAAACATAAAAGTCATAACAAAATAAAGGAAAAACCGGCTTTAGAACAAGCCCTTAAAGAAGAGGAGGCGCAGTACCAACTAGTAGTGGAAAACGCGCTGGTTGGTATTTATCAGCTTGATTTAAGGGGCCGGTTTGTCTTTGTTAACCGAGCTTTTGCTAAAATGGTCGGCTACCGGCCAAAAAACTTAATTGGTCGGCATTTTTCTTTGGTTTTGCCACCGTACAAAATTTCCAAAGGAGAAAAAGTTTTTAAAGAAATAGTCGCTAATGATCAAAATGGCCGGTTCGGTTTTGGCCCACAGCGCATCAAAGAGTCTTATTTACACCACCAAAAAGGGCACGACCTCTACGTTCAATATAGTTTTAACTTCCCCATTAAAGCCAAAAAAAGGGGTTACTTATCGAGGATCGCTCTCACCGGCATGGTCATTGACATTACCGAGCATAAAAAACTGGAAGAGGAATTAATGACGCGCACCAAAATTTTGGAAAATTTTAAAACCGCCATTGAACATGAAAAAGTCCAGGTGGAAGCTATTTTAAAAAGCATCGGAGACGGGGTGATTGCCACCGATACTTTCGGCCGCATCATTATGATGAATAAAACTGCCGAAGAAATGTTGGGTTGGACGGCCGAAGAGTTATTTGGTAAATCCATGGCCGAAGCTTTACCCATGATGGATCAAGAAGGAGAAGAGTCCATTCCCCAAGAAGAACACCCCGTCTTTGTGGCCTTATCGACTAGACGCACTATTACTACCAGATCAAATACCCATTACGGTTTTTACATTTGTAAAAACCAACGCCGGTTTCCGGTAACTATTACAGCTTCCCCCGTTAGACTTAATAAAACTATCATTGGCGCCATTCAAACCTTTCGCGACGTGACCAAAACCAGAGAAATAGATAAGGCCAAAAGCGAATTTGTTTCTCTGGCTTCTCATCAGTTGCGAACCCCGCTGACGATTATCAGTTTGTATAGCGACATGCTGCAGTCTCAAAATGAAGCGCTATCCGAAGAACAGAAAAAGTACCTGACGGAAATTACCAATGCCAATAAAAGGATGGTCAAATTGGTTGACATGATTTTGAATGTCTCCCGAATCGACCTGGGAGTTTTAAATGTCGTCTCCATGCCTATCGATTTTATAGAAATCTCGGAAACAATCTGGAAAGAACTATTACCCTCTATCAGGGAAAAAGGGCTGCATTTTATAAAAAATTACGATGAAAATTTGCCGATTTTAAACTCTGACCCTAAGTTAATAGAAGTTATCTTGGAAAATTTGCTTTCCAATGCCATTAAATATATTTCGGCCAAAGGGCAGGTTGAATTAACCATAAAACCGAACGGATCGGCGGTCTTAATTAAAGTATCTGATACCGGTTATGGGATTCCTTTATCTCAACAAAGCAAAATTTTTTCTAAAATGTTTCGAGCTGATAATGTTCTGGAAAAAGATCCCGAAGGAACAGGTTTGGGACTATATATTGTGAAGTCAATGGTGGAAAAGATGGGAGGGAAAATATGGTTTGAGTCGGAAGAAGGTCAAGGAACAACTTTTTTTGTCAGCCTTCCGGCGATACCGGTTAACAAGAGAGCTAGGACAATTCCTCAGCATGTATCGATTTAATTTAATCGGATTTTATGCCTAAGAAAGTTTTAATTGTGGAGGATGAGGGACCGATCTTGCGTTTATTGGCAGAACAATTTCGAAAAAACGGTTTTGAAGCACTGGAAGCCAAAGATGGAGAAAAAGGGCTGGAGATGGCCCAAAATAGTCAACCGGATTTTATCATTCTTGATCTTTTTATGCCCAGAATGGACGGTGTCACCATGCTTAAAAAATTAAGAGGAAGCGGAGAGTGGGGAACCGAGGTGCCAGTGACGGTTATTACTAATTTCTTGACCAAAGTCAGCCGGGAGGAGGTCTTGGCTTACAATATTTACTCTTTTATCGTCAAAACCGACTTAAAACTGCCGAAACTGATTGAAGCAGTAAAAAACAAGCTTTTTGCCAGCGGAAATTCATAATTCATTCATCGTTGCTCCATATAATGTAAACAGTACCTTGGGATTAAGATTAGAGGTTTATCGTTGTCCGAGTTAAGCTCTCGGCATCATATAGGCAAAGGTTTCAGCTTTGCTGCAAACCCTTGCTTTGCAACTAGTTGGACTCCTAATCTTAAATCAATTTTAAAGCAAACATATCACCAAATGAATGTAGTCTGCAAGAACAGAAGGGCACAAAAAACACCGGGGGGAATTCCCCCCGGTGTTTTTTGTGCCCAATAAAAATATTTAACAACCCCAAACAGATCGAGAGCGGCCGTTGCGAATAATTAAGTTTTATGTTAAGATAAATTTCTTTATGGCAGTCAAACCAACCAAATCAAGTAAAATTACGCCGCGAGATTTTTTTATGAATCTTTTGGTTTTCGGAGCTCTTTACACCAGCGCGGTTAGTCTTTTGGCCCTTATGTTTGCCTATATCAACACCCTTTTCCCCGATAATTTGGGTTATTATGGCAATTATGCCCAGGAAATTATTACCCCTTCCTCTGTTTTAATAGTTATCTTTCCTGTTTTTATCTTAATCTCTTGGTTATTGTCTAGAGACTTTAAACAAAACTCTGAAAAAAAAGAGATTAAATTCAGAAAATGGCTAATCTACCTCACTCTGTTTGCCACGACTGTAACGATTATCGTTGACCTAATTGCTTTAGTTTCGAATTTCTATCAAGGCGAACTAACCTCTCAGTTTGTTTTCAAAGTTGTGGCGGTTCTGCTGGTGGCTTTAGGAATATTTTGGTATTACTTTTTGGATTTAAAAGGCTCCCGGATTTTGAAACCTAGATTTTTCGCTTGGCTCATTTCTTTAGTTGTTTTAGGCGCTTTGGCGGCTGGATTTTTCATTGTCGGCACTCCTGTCCAGCAGCGGGCCGAGCGTTTCGACGAAAGAAGGATCAGTGACTTGCAGAATATTCAGAATCAACTGGTAAATTACTGGGTGCAAAAAGAAGAGCTTCCGGAAAATCTTGACGAATTAACCAAAGACAAACTGTCTGGTTTTGTTTTACCGATAGATCCGGAAACCGGTCTGAACTACCAATACAACAAATTAACAGCTTTTTCTTTTGAACTTTGTATCGACTTTAAAACTGATTCTCAAGACTACCCCGTCCTTTCTAGTTATAAAGAGCGATATCCATCTATGGTCCCAGCGGTTTACTTCCCGGATTCGTTGGTCAATAATTGGGGTCATGGTAAGGGCCAAACTTGTTTTGAGCGAACTATTGACCCGGAATTGTATAAAAAACCGAAATCCTAATTATGGTTTGGAAAATATTCAGAAAAATGAGAGAGGGTATTGCCGCCAAGGTAGGTAATGGACGCCCTTTCGATCTTTCCGTGGCTTTGATTTTTCCGATTGCTTTTTCTTTCCTTCTTACTTTTGCCGGTTCCCGGCTTTTCAGTCATTTTGCTCCGGGATTTTATCTTTTGGAAATAGAACCGGGTTTGCGAGTTCACCATTATACCTACGGTTTTTTTATTTTAGCGATGGCGGCTTACCTGGCTTTGATTCATACCGGTCCGCGAGCAAAATACCTGATTGCTCTTTTGACAGGCTTCGGTTTAGGCTTGGCTTTTGACGAATTTGGAATGTGGCTAAAATTAAAAGACGATGACCTGGCGCGTTGGAATTACGATGGATTCAACCTAATAGCCGGCTTTTTCTTTTTGGTTTTATTCGCTAGACCGGGAATTAAACTGCTAAAAAGACTTTGGCCTTTTTAGGCTAAATTCTAAATACCATTTTTACATTCTTGACCTGGAGGAAGCCAAGTGGGAGAAGGCTGCAAATCCAGAGGCACTATTTTTTGAAGAAGGTTACTAAGGTTAGCTCCTAGATCGGTTTTTTGGTTGGTTTCTTTTAATTCTTGAAGAAGAGATTTGGCACTGCCGAGAGCGATACTAATTTTTTGCTTATCTGATGGAGACAGTTGATCTAAAGTAGCGCTGAACCGATCAAGATTTGTTTCTAATTCACCTAAAAGCCTTTTTTCCTTAGCGGCTGGATTAATCGTTTCGATGACTCTTTGTTTGTAACTTTCAATTTTGTCGCGATTAAAGACAATCAAAGCGGCGGCAATTAAAATTGTTATACCTACTAACTTAGCCATAAGAGGGGATATTTCAACTAGCCTCATTTTAACTTAATTTGCGAATTGTGTATAATTAAGGAATGAATCCCGAACGAAATAGCCCTAGCGGGTCTGGGATTCATAAGTAAAGTTTAATCAAATAGTCTGCGAGACGGTGTAACTTGTGTGTTTAACTGCGCAGCAGCTATTTCGTACGGGATGAAAAAAATAATTATTTCTCTTGTTATTATCGGGGCTTTGGCAGCTGGCTGGTTGGTTTTTAAAAAACCTTCTAAGCAAACTCCGGCTCTTTCAGAGTTGACTAGCCCAACTCTTTCTCCCTCGCCGACTGCTACTATTACCAAAGAACCGATTGGCAGCCGTTTTGAAATAATAATAAGAAAAGAGGGTGTTTCTTCTCAAAATTTAAATATTAAAGCAGGGGATACAGTCATCTTTGTCAACAAAGACACGGCTTTGCACTGGCCAGCAGCCGGTACCCATCCCACCCACAACCTTTGTCCTGGTTTTGACCCTTTGCACGGTCTAACTCAAGGAGAAACTTTTTCCTTTACTTTCAACCAAGCAGGGGTTTGTCCTTTCCACGACCACCTCAATGCCCGCAAGGAGATCTTTAGCGGAGTTATCATTGTAGAAGGAGGAAAATGAGAAGGTTTATTTTACTACTTTTTTTCTTTGTTCCGCTTTTGGCCAGCGGTATAACCACTGAGGAATTTATTCGCTCCAAAAATGAACAAATCGAAGCTTTAGCCAGGCAGATTGAAGAATATCAGAACCAGATAGAGGAAAGGCAAAAACAGGGCCGAACTTTATCTGGCGAGCTGGATATCTTAAACAAACGTATTGCCCAGATTCAGGCGGAAATCCGCAGCCTTTCTTTAGCCGTTGAAAAGGCCAACGGAGAAATCGGCCAAACGGTAGCTCAAATCGGAGAAGCGGAAAGTAAAATGATCAAGCACCGCCAGGCGCTTGGTTCGGCTTTGCGTATTTTGGACCAAGCGGAGCAGGAAAACTTGATTGAAATTATCCTTAAAAACGAAAACCTCTCTGCTTTTTTCGGCAATTTAACCCAAATTAAAAACACTCAAGAAAATTTGCGAGCCGAAATTGGCAGTATCAGGGAGTTAAAAAACGACCTGGAAGACAAGGAGGAAACTCTGCGTTCGCAGAAAAAAGAATTGGAAAGTTTAAAAAATATCCAACAAATCGGAAAAAGATCAGCGGAGCAGGTTAAGACGGAAAAAAACAACTTACTCAAGGCAACCAAAGGAGAAGAGTCGCGTTTTCAGGAGTTGGTTAAAAAGTCTAAAACAGACATTGAAAAAATACGGGCTCAAATTTATTACCTCCAGCAAAACGGCATCTCGGCGGAAGATGCGGTTAAATTTGCTCAGCTGGCGGCGGCGGGAGCGGGGATTCGACCGGCTTTTTTGCTCGGAATTTTAGAAATTGAATCTAAACTGGGACAGAACGTCGGAACGGGAAGTTGGGAAAAAGACATGTATCAATGCTACTTAAGCCTTTCTAAAATTGCCAAGACCGCCTCCCGAAAAGAGTATTATCTCAATAGAGCGGAATCGGAAAAAAATGCTTTTTTTGCCATTATCGGCAAACTGGGACTTGACCCCAGTACCGTCAAAGTGTCTCGCGAACCCAGTTATGGCTGTGGAGGAGCTTTGGGGCCAGCCCAGTTTATTTCCACCACTTGGCTGGGTTATGAAACGGAGGTAGCTCGTCTTACCGGACATAATCCGCCCAATCCTTGGAATGTCGAAGATGCTTTTACCGCTTCGGCTATCAAATTGGCCAGAGCGGGAGCGACATTAAAAACCAGAGCAGGTGAATCAGCGGCCGCCCGCGCTTATATCAGCGGCAATGCCAAGTGTACAACCAGCACCTGTAACTCCTACGCCAATGCGGTTCTCCGCAAGGCCGACGAAATTGAACAAAATTTGTAAAGTTCTATAATTTAAGTATAGTTCTTTGAAAATTTTTGCTATGATAAAGGTGAGTTATGCCAAAGAAAATTTTCCTTTTATTTTTTTTACTGGGATTGACCGGCTCTCTTTTATTTTTTCCGGATAACTTTTTTTCTAAAGAAAGACTGACCTCGACAATTACAGTTTCTCGGGCAGAGGAAAACCAAATCTATCCACCCGCTCCTTGGTCTCTTTTAGATAAAATTTTAGAAGACGACCCTGTTTTAAATGCCATGACCCTCAAAGTAGGGGATACGGAGATTCCTTATACCGAAGAAAGAAGTGGGCGCATTTTCAAAAGAAAAGACTACGAAAAAGAAATCGCCCTAAAACTTCTAGATACTTCTTCCGGTCAGACTGAAATTATAAAAATAACCAAAAAAGGACAGCAACTAGTAAATCCGCCCGGGTACTTGATCGAAGTGGTTACCAGGCCCAGCGGTATCGCTTGGAACGCTTGGAATACTTCTTATAAAGTAGTGGAGCCTTCCCATAGGGTAGTTATTAAAAACTCTTATCCGGTGATTAAAAGTTTAAAGAAAGTTACTCAAACGGTTACCGCTAAAAATGGCGACAAAAAGAAAGTTGTTAAAACAGCTCCTAATATTGTAGAAAACGTTGTTTATGCGCCATATAGCGACGACCTCAAAACCTTGGCTATCCAACTAAAAGGCAGGAATGATCTTGTGAAAATAGTTCAGACAGCCCGAGAGCTTCTGGATCAAAGGGGAGTTTATTCGAAAGCGGTACCGGATCGGCTGATAACCGCCGTACTGCCGGCTGAATTTTATTTAAGAAGACCGGTAATCGAGCAAAGTGACTTGGGTGAATTCGTCCTCGACCCTGAAGGAACGGTGAGCAGATTTTTAGTGATTCTCGCCACCAACGAAAAGAGGGCCTGGAGTGAAACCTGCAATAAATCCGGAGCTTGCGGCCTTTATCAATTTACTGATAACGGATTGTCCGGCACTTATCGAACGGTAGTAAAAAAGTATCCTTCAGCTCAACTCAACAAAGATTTTCAGGTCGGTGCTTCGGATCAAGTCAATTCCGCCATGGCTGCCATGCTTTTGGATGATTTGAATTTGGCGGAGTTGGTCAGAAAATATGGAGACAAAATTTTAAATGACCCAAGATTAGAAGAATATTTGGCTGCTTCTTACAACGGAGCGCCCCGCTGGGTGTACAAATCGCTCAACGCCACTTTAGGAAAAAATGTGGCCGAATGGGGCCGGTATTTAAAGTCAGAAACGAAGGGGTTTATGACTAAACTAAGATTTCTGGTAAATAATAATTTGCCTTAAACTGTTCGAACGAACAGTTTTTTGTAAATAAAAAGCCGTTTCTTTTTTTTAACTTCTCGACTAGTTTCTCTTCTTCTTGATAAGCTTGGATAACTAGTCCGGCTCTTTCTTTTGAAGAAAGTTCACCGAGCGCCGCAGAGTGAGTAAGGCCATTGATGACACCATCAACAGCTTGCAAGAGATCAAACTTAATATTTTTTTTAAAGATCTTTACTTCCAACGGCTCGCTTTTCTTGTCCACCATAGTACCTCTTTGTACCTCTTTAAAAAGTTTCGATTTTAATAACCGTAACACAAAAACAAATCCATTGCAAGTCTTCCGAAAAGTGCTAAAATCAAAAAACAAAATGATTAAAGTAACAGCAAAAAAAGTTTATGTGGCTATGTCCGGAGGAGTAGATTCCTCTGTGGCGGCGGCTTTGCTGAAAAAAGAAGGCTATGAAGTTATGGGTGTATTCTTTAAGCCTTGGGCCCCTTTCGCTGAAACTTCGGAAGGCCGTAGCAATCCCGTGTATTTTTGTAATTGGGAAAAAGATCGCAGAGACGCGATGGTGGTGGCGGAAGTTTTGGGTATTCCTTTTAAGACTTGGGATTTTTCTAAAGAATATAAAAACAAGGTGGGGGTTTATATGATCGAAGCATACCGCCAAGGAATTACTCCCAATCCCGATGTAATGTGCAACAAAGAAATCAAGTTTGGTTTGTTTTTGAAAAAAGCTCTCAAAGAGGGAGCGGACTTTATTGCCACGGGACACTATGTTCGACTGAAAGCTACAAGCTACCCCGAACCACAGCAAGCTGGCTACGGGGCAGGCAAGCGACAGGCTACAAGCCAGAAAAAAAACACACAAACTGATGGCTTAAAGCCTAAAACTTATAGCTTATTTCAAGCTAAAGACAAGAACAAAGACCAAAGTTATTTTCTTTGGACTTTGACCCAAGAGCAACTGAAACACTGCCTGTTTCCAGTAGGAGATTATGCTAAACCGGAAGTGCGTAAACTGGCTAAAAAATTCGGTTTGCCGACTTTTGATAAAAAAGACAGTCAGGGAGTTTGTTTTATCGGCCAGCTGGACATGAAAGAATTTTTGAAGAAATATATTAAGCCCAAACCAGGCCAGATTTTTCTCCGAGAGGCTCAGGAAAACAATTGTCAAGGTTCAACCTTGACAATTGAAGTGGTAGGGATGCATGAGGGATCGGCTTACTACACCATCGGTCAAAGGCATGGTTTAAATATCACTAACGGCGGCGGCCCGTACTATGTCTCGGACAAAGATTTAAAAAAGAATCTTGTTTTTGTAACCAAAGACGAAAAAAAGTTAGGAACAAAAGAGTTGCAAGTTTCTAACATAAATTGGATTAATCCAAGAATTGCCAAAGTTATCCACATACAAGGTCGAACCTTGTATGGGTTGAAAATAAAGGCTCGTTATCGCACTCCAGCTGTACCAGCCAAAGTTATCCACATACAAGGTTCGACCTTGTATGGACTGTTGGTGAGGGCAGAGAAGCCGATTAGGGCGGTGACGTCCGGGCAGTCGGTGGTGTTTTATCACGGACAGGAAATGCTCGGCGGAGGGATTATCGTTTAGACTAGTTTTTACTTTTTCTTAAGTGAAATGAATACCCCTCGCAGCTTGCTGCGAGGGGTATTCTCCCTTTTAGCTTCGCTCGGACAAAATGTAAAATAAGTACTCCTTATTTTTACCTTTGCCGCCCAAAAGGGGAGATTCGGCCTCACCAGTAATTTCAACAGTCAAAGAGGTCAACTTGTCTTTTACGTTCTTCAGTACGACCGGAATAAACTCATCCAAAAGCTTACCGTGGCGAAGCATTTTGGGTTCGGCTTCGTAGTGCGGTTTTACCAAAGCGATAATTTGGCCCTTTTCTTTTAGATTATTCAAAGCGTTGGGTATAATTTTTTCTAATTTAGTCCAACTGGTATCGATAGTTATTAAATCAACCGGTTCGGGCAGCGTAAGATGCATGGCATTGGTTCGCTCCATAACTACCACCCTTTCATCGTTTCGCAATTTCCAATCTAAAACACCATAACCGGTTTCAATCGCATAGATTTTCTTAGCTCCCGCCTGCAGCAAACAATCCACAAAACCTCCTGTACTTGAACCAAAGTCAGCGCAAATCAAACCTCCCGCCTTTATTTTAAAGGTATTTAAAGCGTGCTCCAGTTTTTCTCCAGCCCGTGAAGCGTACTTCATAAATTTAAGACCAACTATTTCAAATTCTTCAACAAACTTTTCCCGGTCATTTCTGAAGGCAGGGGCAGTTCCATTAATTCTAAAACCGTAGGCGCCACATCGGCCAAAATACCCATAACCTCTTCCGTCATAATTTTGTTTTTGAATTGTTCGCTTATCAAGTAAAAGGGCACGGGATTGAGATTGTGCTTGGTTTCTTTCTCTCCGGTCAAACCATAAATTAAAGACTCGGCATTACCGTGATCGGCCGTAATAATCAAAGTCCCGTTTTTCTCTAAAGCTTTTTCATAAATCAAGCCAATAGCTTGATCGACAAACTCAATTCCTTTGGCCACCACTTGAATATTGCCGGTATGGGAAAGCATGTCGGCATTGGCTAAATTTATTAAAATAAAGTCGTAGCGGTCATTATCCAGTTCCTCTCGCACCTTTTGAGCAATATCCAGAGCCCGCATCTGGGGATTAGACGGTAAATCGGCAGGTGATTCCAAAAGGAGATCTGTTTCTCCCTCATAAACCTCATCCCGCAGCCCGTTAAAGAAAAAAGTGGCATGAGCGTATTTTTCACTTTCGGCGATGTGCAGTTGGATTTTACTCTGCATACTTAAATACTCGGCCAAGTTGTTTTTGATTTTCAAAGAATCAAACAGGGGATGAAGGTTCATGTTGTGCAAATAATGAGTGAAAGTGGCCAGATACAAGTTAGCGGGATTATTTTTGGCAAAGGAGTCAAAGTCAGGATCGGCAAAAGCCCGCACCAGTTGCCGCATGCTGTCTTCGCGGAAGTTGAAAAAAATAACGGAGTCACCGTTGGAAATAAGAGGTGTGTTTAGATCAAAAGCGGCCAGGGGCGGGATTTTTTCATCCGTTCGCCCGTCTTGGTGGAAACCTTTGATGCTTTGTAAAAAATCTTCCGTCTTTCCTCCTTGTCCATTGACCATCAGTTCATAAGCCATTTTAGTGTTTTCCCAATGGTTACTCCTGTCCATGGCATAGTCGCGACCAATCACAGTGGCTATTTTGACTTTTGAACTGCTGATTTCTTTTTCCAATTTTTCTAACAAACTAATGCTTTCTTTTAACCCGGAATCTTTGCCATCTAAAAAAAGATGCAGATAAACCTGCTCTAAATTTGTTTTTTTTACAAACTCAATGAGAGCGGCCAGATGTTTAAACGAGGCATGAACCGAACCGGAAGTTAACAAGCCGGCCAAATGAAGCTTGGCCTGGTTTTGCCTGGCATGGATACCGGCCGTTAAAAGAGTTTTGTTGGTAAAAAAACCGCCGTTATTGATGGACTCGTTAATCAAAGAAAGGTAGTGCTTTACAATTCTTCCCGCTCCCAAAGTCAGGTGGCCGACCTCCGAGTTGCCCGCCTCCCCCCAATCTAATCCAACCATTGGCCCGGAAGCCTGCAAAAGAGTGTGCGGATAATTTTGGGCCAAAAAATCAAGATTGGGTTTTTTAGCTAAAAAAATAGCATTGCCCGTTTGGCTGGAGTTATAACCAAAACCATCAATAATAACCAAAACTAAGGGTTTTTTATTCATAATTAATTAATCATAACATATTTTTTGACCAAAAACAGAAGTTCTGCTATCATGAAAGACAAGTTATTTAATTTTAATACCAAAGCAATAATTTCATAATTTGAGAAATGAAAATGATTTTTTTGCTAGGCACAATTTATGACTTTCGAAACAACGTCAATTATTCTGGCGGTTTTGGCTTTAGCGGTGGGACTCGGACTGGGTTATCTTATCCGCCGTCTCATTGCCGATAGCCGCATTCGTTCGGCGGAGAACAAGGTCCAAAACATTCTCAATGATGCCAAATCCAAAGCGCAGGACCTCCTTTTAGAAGCTAAAAATAAATCACTGCAGATTCTCGAGGAATCTAAAAAAGAGGGCCAGGAAAGGCACGCTCAACTTTTGCGTATTGAAAAAATATTGGAAAAGAAGGAGGGGGAGTTAGAGAGCAAATCAAAAGACCTCGACCGGGAAAAACATCTCCTTAAAAACAAAGTTGAAGAAACGGATAAAGTTAAAAAAGAAATAGATGAGAAGTTAAAAACTCAAATCACGGAATTGGAAAAAATCTCCGGCTTGAATAGAACCGAGGCCTTGACCATGATGTCAAAAAAGCTCGAAGCGGAATATCAGGACGACCTTTACGCCAAAATCAAAAAACTGGAAGAAGGCAATAAAGAAACCGTTGAAAAAAAGGCGCGGGAAATTATGACCATGGCCATTCAGCGCTATGCCGGTTCCCATATTTCCGACATTACCACCACGGTGGTAACGCTTCCTTCTGACGAGTTAAAGGGCAAAATTATCGGTAAAGAGGGACGCAACATCAAAACCATCGAAAGATTGACGGGGGTGGATGTGATTATCGACGACACTCCCGAAACTTTGAT